>Ga0256841_1000008_pt1 | contig 273979 bp, 217 predicted proteins | sample 356308metaG_FD_185971 | JGI IMG/M metagenome (GOLD analysis project Ga0256841, IMG submission 185971) | Hydrothermal vent microbial communities from Mid Atlantic Ridge, Atlantic Ocean - 356-308 | ecosystem: Environmental > Aquatic > Marine > Hydrothermal vents | place: Atlantic Ocean: Mid...
CTGTGTCTGTTAGACCCTGCCGCGGCAGCCCCGGTTCCCCGAACAGCTCCGCCAGCGGAACCAGCCGCGTCTGCCGCGGACCGATCCTGAGTTCCAGCGCCGCCTTCCGGCCGCCCGCCACCGCCCGGATCTTCACCTTCCGGGGTGCCCCGCTCACGTTGGCAACCGCCAGCAGCGAAGCTGCCGCCGGCTCGCCAAGGTCCGTTACTCCCACCAGCCGGGCGCCCTGGAACTGGCTCTTCAAGGCCAATCCCTGGTTGAAGGCCACCCCGCGCCGCCGGTGGGCGATCACCGCCTGCGCGGCCACGTCCAGGGGGCCGCCGTCGTGGCGCAGGGCGAGCTGACCGTAGCCGCGCCGGTTCCCGATCAGCGCTCCCAGATCCACCTCCTCGCTCGCCAGCGGCGCGAGCGCCACGCGCCGCGCCGGGATCCGCCGCCCCCTGGCGTCGAAGACCTGCACTTCCACGGTGAGCGGCCGCGGCCGCGTATTGTTGAGAATCAGCTTGGTGGTGAATCCCGCCCCGACGCGCCAGAACGGCGCCAGGAGATCGTGCGGCCCGGCGCCCGGACGCTGCGCCTGGACCGGCGTCGTGTCGAACAGCAGCGCCGCCGCCCCTCGAAAATTCGGGGACAGCCAGCCAATTGGGGTACCAGATGTCATGAGTCACATTGCCGCGCCGGCCAATTGGTGGCTGTCCCCGAATTCTCTGTCCTCTCTGGTCCGGCGGCGGACGCCCCGGCAATGACGCCCCGGCACGGCGGCCACGGCGCGTTTTGAAAAGAATAACAGGAATTCCTGCCGGAGAAGCGGTCAAATATGTAACATTTTTCCGGCGCCTCGTCTTTCCGCCTTGCCGGCTGGGCGCCGTTCCGGCGGAACCGGCAGAAGGGTGAGTTAAGAGATGCCGGGCCGCCGCCGGTCGCCTGAAGCTGTGGCGTCGTAGCCCTTCCGTCAGGGCGTAATTGAGTGGTTGTAACCGTAGTCGCCGTTCGGGCCTCTCGTCGGATCGAGCGCCGGCCCCTGTGATATGATGCGCCGGGATCGGTAAGCGGGATGCTTCCTTCGCGGCGCAGTTTCTTGTCCACCCTGGCCGGGGCGGGACTGTTGCGCGCGGGGCGCCTGGAACCGGAGCAGATCCTCTACAACGCGAGGATCCATACCGTGGACGCGGCGCAGCCGCAGGCCGAGGCGGTGGCGATCGCCCGCGGGCGGTTCCTGGCGGTGGGGTCGAACGACGACGTGCTGGCCCTGGCCACCGGGCGGACGAAGAAGATCGACCTGCAGGGCAAGACCGTCGTTCCGGGCTTCATCGACGCCCACACGCACCCGGTCTACGCCGGCATCCGGCACTTGAGGTGGGTGGACTGCGACCTGCGCTCGATCGCCGCCATCCAGAAGGCCATCCGGGAGCGCGCCGCGCGCACGCCGCCGCGCGAGTGGGTGGTCGGCTTCAAGTACGACGACACGAAGACGGCCGAAGGGCGGAAGCTGACGCGGCGGGATCTCGACGAGGCCGCTCCGCGGCACCCGGTCTTCATCCAGCACCGGGGCGGGCATACGGCGTTCGTCAATTCCGCGGCGCTCCGGGCGGCGGGCGTGGACGAGAAGACGCCGGACCCGCCCGGCGGGCGCTTCGAGCGGGGTCCGGAGGGCAAGCTCACCGGCGAAGTGGCGGAGACGGCGACGGAGCCCTTCTGGAAAAGGATCCCGATGGACTACACGCGGGAGGACTACCGCGCCGGCGCCCGCCTCATCTCCCAGATGATGACCCGGGCCGGCATCACTTCGGTCGGCGACGCCGAGGCCAAGCCCGTCGAGCTGCAGGCCTACCAGGACGCCCGGGACGCCGGCGAGCTGCTGTTCCGCGTCTACTGCTTCATCGTCTACGACTATCTGGACGAGATGAAGGCGGCCGGCGTGCATACCGGCTTCGGCGACGACCGCGTCCGGCTGGGCGCGATCAAGCTGGTCTGCGACGGGTCGATCTCCGAGCGCACGGCCCGGCTCTCGGAGCCCTACGTGGGGAGTCCGGACGACTACGGCATCCTGGTCACCGGAGAAGACGAGCTGTACGAGCAGGCGCGCCAGGCCCACGAGGCGGGCTGGCAGATCGGCACGCACGCCAACGGCGACGTGGCCATCGACATCACGCTGCGCATCTACGAGCGGCTCCAGAAGGAGATGCCGCGGCGGGATCCGCGCTACCGGCTGGAGCACTGCACGGTGATCGACGACTCGCTGGTGGAGCGCATCCGGGCGCTGGGGGCGATCCCGACGCCGTTTTCCACCTACGTCTACTTCCACGGTGAGAAGATGCGCTACTACGGGCCGGAGCGGCTGAACCGGATGTTCGCCGTGCGGTCGTTTCTCGACGCCGGCATCCGGGTGACCATGGCGTCGGACTACCCGCCGGGGCCGTTCGAGCCGATGATGGCCCTGCAGTCGATGGTGACGCGGACCGACATGCACGGCACGCTCTGGGGGCCCAAGCAGAGGGTGACGGTGGCCGAGGCGCTGCGGGTGGCGACGCTGAATGGGGCCTACGCCTCCTACGAAGAGGACCGGAAAGGTTCCATCGAGGCAGGCAAGCTCGCCGACCTGGTGGTGCTGGGGCAGGACCCGTTCGAAGTGGATCCGTTCGAGATCATCGACATCCCAGTGGAGCGGACGATGGTGGGCGGCCGCTGGGTCTACGAAGCATAGGGCGCGGGCGCAGACGCACGAGGGATTGGAAGGACCACCGATGACGAAAGAAGAGATCATTCTGGCCAACCGGCAATACCTTTTCCCGTGCGTCTTTCATTACTACCGGGAGCCGCTGGTGATCACCAGCGCGAAGGACCAGTACGTTCGCGACGCCGACGGCAACGAGTACCTGGACTTCTTCGGCGGCATCGTCACCATTAGCGTGGGGCACTGCAATGAAGAGGTGACGCGGCGGGTGCGGGAGCAGCTCGGGCGGCTGCAGCACGTCTCGACGGTGTTCGCCACCGAGCCGCAGGCTGCGCTGGCGGCCGAGCTGGCGCAGATTACGCCCGAGGGCAAGCTGACCAAGTCGTTCTTCACCAACTCCGGGACGGAGGCCAACGAGACGGCCATCGTGGCGGCGCGGTGCTTCACCGGCACGCCGGAGATCATCGCGCTGCGGCACTCCTACCACGGCCGTTCGGCGCTGGCGATGACGCTGAGCGGGCACGCCAACTGGCGGCTGGGGGGCGCGCCGCAGCCGGGCGTCGTCCACGCCCACAACGCCTACTGCTACCGCTGCCCGTTCGGGCTGAAGTATCCGGAATGCGAGGTGCGGTGCGCCACCGACGTCGAGGAGCTGATCCGGACCACCACCTCGGGCCGCGTGGCGGCCTTCATCGGCGAGCCGATCCAGGGCGTCGGGGGCTACATCACGCCGCCGAAGGAATACTTTGGCATCGTGGCGGAGATCGTGCGCAAGTACGGGGGTCTCTTCATCAGCGACGAGGTGCAGACCGGCTGGGGCCGCACCGGCGGCAAGTGGTTCGGCATCGAGCAGTACGGGGTGACGCCGGACATCATCACCGCGGCCAAGGGGCTGGGCAACGGCGCGCCGATCGGGGTGACCATCGCCCGGGCCGACGTCGCCGACGCGATGCAGGGGACGACGATCTCGACCTTCGGCGGCAACCCGGTGTCGGCCACGGCGGCGCGGGCGGTCCTCGCCTACATCCGGGAGCACCGCGTGCTCGAGAACGTGGCCGAGGTGGGCGCCTATTTGCGGGAGCGGTTCCTGGAGCTCCAGGAGAAATACAGCCTCATCGGCGAGGTGCGGGGCATGGGGCTGCTGCAGGGCTTGGAGCTGGTCGAGGACCGCGAGACGAAGGAGCCGGCGACGGCGAAGACGGCCGAGCTGATGGAGGCGGCGCGGGAGAACCGCATCCTGATCGGCCGGGGCGGGCTATACGGGAACGTAGCCCGGGTCTCGCCGCCGATGAACATCTCGAAGACCGACGTGGACGAGTTCATCGGGCGGCTGGACCGCAGCTTCGCCAAGGTCACGGATTAAAACGGGGACAGTCACCGCTTTCCCCAAACGCGGCCAGGCCCCCACCACCATCGAGACCATCATCGGGCGCATCGAGATTCGCGGACTGGAAGGCGCCGCTTCGGCCACGATCTCGCCCCTCGACCCCGCCGGGCGCCCCGCGGCCGAACTCGAGATGAGCTGCCGCTCCGGCAACTGCGCCGTTGACATCAATACAGAAAACGCCACCCCGGCCTTCGTCATCACCGTTAGCCGCTGAGGGCTCCGTTACCGGTGGGACCCGGAGGCGGGCGAGCCGGCGATGCTGGAGCGGTTCCGCTTTTCCGCAGCCGCCGAGCGCACCGGCGGGTCCTGCGCCTCCGGGGAGCGCCGATCGGCGAGGGGCTCGGCGGGTGGGGTCTGGGGCAGGTGTTTCCCCCACGGGAGAGTCCGGGAACGTGTCCGCAGGCTCACGTGGTGAGCCACTGCGCCGGCGAGACTGGGAACAGGTGAACTCAAATGCAAGGGGTCTTGGAAATGGCTATCGGTCAGCGCGATGTGCAGACGAATCTTTCGACTCTGGAACAGGCGCGCTCGCTCGCCGAGGGTCTGTTCCCGCATCAGGTGGAGGGCATTGCCTTCCTGCTCGGCCGGCGGAGGGCCATCCTCGCCGACGAGATGGGGCTCGGCAAGACGCGGCAGTCGATCATCGCCGCACGTCATGCGGCGCCGGACGGCCCGTGGCTAGTGGTCTGTCCGGCTTCGGTGAAGCTCAACTGGGCCCGTGAGATCCAGGCCATCGCCGCGGAGGCGGCCGTTGAAGTCATCCATGCCGGCGAGCCGCTGCGGGCGGGCCCGGGCGTCTGGACGGTGATCAACTACGATCTACTCAAGCGCTACATCGACGATCTTTGCCGCGTCGAGTGGCGGGCGCTCGTCTTCGACGAGGCCCATTACCTCAAGAACCGCGACAGCATCCGGAGCCGCATGGCGGGGCGTTTGCTGGAGAGCGTAGCGCCGGACGTGGTTGTCCACGCGCTCACGGGAACGCCGCTGATGAACCGCCCGCGCGACCTGTTCCCGCTGTTGCGCCTGGTGAACCACCCTCTGGGGCGGAGCTTCCTGAGCTTCGCCAAACGCTACTGCGACGCCTATCGCAACGAGTACGGCTGGGTGACCGACGGCGCCTCGAACCTGGACGAGCTGGCCGTTCAGCTCCACGGCGTGATGCTGCGGCGGACCAAGGACGAGGTGTTGAACCTGCCGCCGAAACTGCGGCGGTGGCTGCCTGTCGAGGTGCGCTCGCCGACCGGCCTCGCCGAGGTCGCGCGCGTCGTCGGCATCCTGCTCGCCAACCAGCGCGGCGAGAGCTCGGCGGCCCGCCAGAAGGGCGACCGCGCACGGCTCATCGCCAACTTGACCCGCGCTCGCCAGCGCCTGGCCGTCGCCAAGGCGCCCAGCACGCTGGACTTCGTTCAAGGCGCGGTGGAGCAGGGCGAGAAAGTCGTCGTCTTCTCCTGCTTCGACGAGCCCTTGCAAAAGCTGGCGGAAAAGTTCGGCGGTCAGGCGGTGCTGCTCACCGGCGCCACCCCGTCGCGGAAGCGCCAGCAGCTCGTCGACCGCTTCCAGCAGGAAGACGGCGTCTGCGTCTTCCTCGCCAACATCCTCGCCGGCGGAGTGGGAATCAACCTGACCGCCGCCCGCCAGGTGGTCTTCAACGACCTCGACTGGGTGCCGGCCAACCACTGGCAGGCGGAGGACCGCGCCTACCGCATCGGCCAGACCCGGACGGTGAACGTCACCTACATGACCGCGCCGAAGACCCTGGACGACTTCGTCGGCCGTACTTTACAAGCGAAAGCGGCGTTGATCGACGCGGTCGTTGAGGGCAAGGCCATGGATGCCGCCACGCGCGACGTGCTGGCAGAGCTCGAGGCGGCGCTGGCGAAGATCTCCCCGCGGCTGGCCGATCTGACCCCGCGGGACCTGACGCCGGAGGAGGCGGCGCGCATCCTGCGGGAAGCGGCCGACGCCGTCGCCGCCGATACCGCCTACTCGGACCGGCCGGAGAAGGCTCCGGAGACGCCGGGGCTGGAAGATGCCATCCGGCTGCTCGCCGAGGTTCTCGCCGGCAGCCGGGTGCGCCGGTGGCGTGTGCCGAGCTCGTCCCGGCCGGGGGTGAGCTACATCCTCGAATGCGACTCTGCGGGCGACGTCACCTGCACCTGCCCGGGCTTCTACTATCGCGGCCAGTGCTCGCACGCCCGCGCTCTGAAGCAGCGCCTCGCCAAGGGCCAGCCCCCGCCGAAGGGCTACGAAGAGTACAAGGGGGATTAGCCAAATCGGGGACAGTCACCGCTTTCCCCAAACGCGGGCGCTGCGCCGACCGAGAGCCGTAAAACGGGGACAGCCACCTCTTTTCCCTTATCCCGGCGCTGTGCCTGCCCGGCGGGTATGATCGGGTCGCTGTTGCCGTGTTTCCGGCTGCCGGCTGCCGAGATTGCGCGCTTTGCAGGGAGATTGGGGTTTGCGTAGACTGTCACCGAATTACGGGGCCCCTGCCCGGCAACCTGCGCTATAGTGAGGACCGTCATGAAGGCCAAATCGGGGACGGCCAAATCGGGGACAGTCACCGCTTTCCCCGAACGCGGGCGCTGCGCCGACCGAGAGCGTGCAATCGGGTGACTGCTGCCGTATTTCCGGCCGCCGGTCGCGGAGATTGCGCGGTCTGGGGGGGATTGGGGGTTGCGTAGACTGTCACCGAATTGGGTGGAATTGGGTGGGGGAAAATTGGGGGTTGCGTAGACTGTCACCGAAATAGGAGCGTCTTCGCCCGGTGACCTGCGTTATAGTGAGGACCGTCATGAAGGACCGGAGATCATTCTTGAAGTCGGGCGCCGCGGCAGTGGCGGCCGGGGCGCTGAACCTGAATCCGCGGGCCATGGGAGCCAACGAGACGATCATCCTGGCGCTGATCGGCGGGCGCAACCAGGGCTGGCACGTGGCCCGGCGCATCGTGAAGCACGGCTCGCGAGTGAAGACGTTCTGCGACGTGGACGAGGCGATCATCGCCAAGCGAATGCCGGATTTCGAGGTGGCCCAGGGGCGCAAGCCCCAGCCGGAGCGGGACTTCCGGCGGGTGCTCGAAGACAAGGACATCGACGCGGTGATCATCGGCGTGCCGGACCACTGGCACACGCACATCGCGTTGCTCGCCTGCCAGGCGGGCAAGGACGTCTACGTGGAGAAGCCACTCTCGCAACGGATCCGGGAAGGCCACCTGATCCGGGAGGCGGCGCGGAAGTACAAGCGGGTGATGCAGGTGGGTACGCAGCGCCGAAGCGGCCGGCACTTCCAGAGCGCGGCCGAGTACGTGGCTTCGGGTAAGCTGGGCAAGGTCTGTATGATCAAGGCCTGGATGTGCCAGGTGCGCAAGTCGATCGGCAATCCGCCGGACAGCGAGCCGCCGCCCACCGTGGACTACGACATGTGGCTGGGGCCGGCGCCGAAGCGGCCGTTCAACCGGAACCGTTTCCATTACAACTGGCGGTTCTTCTGGGACTACGGCAACAGCGAACTGGGCAACCAGGGCGTGCACATGCTGGACACGGCAATGATGGCCATCCAGAAGATGCGCGGCGCGAAGCCGGCCCTGCCGGAGCTGGTGGCGAGCAACGGCGGCATCTACTGGCTCCACGACGCCAAGGAGGTGCCGGACACGCAGGTGACGACCTACGACTACGGTGAGTTCCTGCTCGTGTGGGAGCTGCGCAGCTTCGCGCGGCATCATCCGATCGACGGCACCGTGGCCGGGACGTCGTTCCACGGGACCGACGGGACGCTGGTGGTGAACGACGAGGGTTGGAAGGTCTACGACAAGGACGGCAAGGTGGCGGCGTCCGAGAAGGCCGCGCCGGAGAACCTGGTCGAGATGCACGGTATCAACTTCCTGGAGTGCATCAAGAGCCGGAAGCGGCCCCACGCCGATGTCGAGATCGGGCGGCTCAGCACGACGCTGTGCCACCTGGGCAACATCTCGCAATGGCTCGGACGGAGCGTGAAGTTCGATCCGAAGACCGAGACGTTTCCCGGCGATGAGGAGGCCACGCACCACTTGACGAAGCAGTACCGGGCGAAGTACCCGCTGCCCCGGGTGTGACGGGGCCGGCCGTGACCGGTCGAGTCCGGCTTGCGATACTGGATTGTCATGCTGGACCTGACCGAACACCCGCACCGGCGCCTCAACCTGTTGACCAGAGAGTGGGTGCTGGTGTCTCCTCACCGGACGAAGCGGCCCTGGCAGGGGCAGGTGGAGAAGCCGCCCGAGGAGAAGCTCCCGGCCTACGACCCGGGGTGTTACCTGTGTCCGGGCAACGCCCGCGCCGGGGGCAAGAGGAACCCGCAATACACGGAGACGTTCGTCTTCGACAACGACTTCGCGGCGCTGCTCGCGGACACGCCGCGGGAGAAAGTGAACCGGGCGGGGCTGCTCGTCGCCGAAGGGGAGCCGGGCGTCTGCCGGGTGATCTGCTTCTCGCCGCGGCACGATCTGACCCTGGCGCGGATGGAGGTGGAGGCGATCCGGAAGGTGGTGGACGTCTGGGTGGAGCAATTCACCGAGCTGGGTTCGCGGGAGTTCATCGAATACGTGCAGATCTTCGAGAACCGCGGCGCGATGATGGGCTGCAGCAACCCCCACCCGCACTGCCAGGTGTGGGCGAACTCCTCGATTCCCAACGAGCCGGCCAAGGAGACTTGCTGCCAGCTCGGGTGGCTGAAGGAGAAGGGCTCGCTGCTGCTGGGCGACTACCTGGCGCTGGAGCTGGACACCGGCGAGCGGGTGGTTCTGGAGAATGATTGCTTCGTGGCGGTGGTCCCGTTCTGGGCGGTGTGGCCGTTCGAGACGATGATCCTGCCCCGGCGGCACGTCACCGGGATGGACGAGTTCAGCAACGAGGAACGCACCGCGCTGGCCGACGTTTTGAAACGGCTCACGACGCGGTACGACAACCTCTTCCAGGTACCGTTTCCGTATTCGATGGGGTTCCACCAGCGGCCCACCGATGGGAAAGAGCACCGGGAGTGGTACTTCCACGCGCACTTCTACCCGCCGCTGCTGAGGTCGGCGACGGTGAAGAAGTTCATGGTGGGCTACGAGTTCCTGGCCTATCCGCAGCGGGACATCACGCCGGAGTCGGCGGCGGCGCGGCTGCGGGAGCTGCCGGAGCGGCACTACAACGAGGCTGGATGAGGGAACGGCCGGGGCGGCCGCTGTACATCAGCGGACGGGCGCGCCCATTTTGTTGCTGGCATCGGCCGGGGGAAGGCCGCCGGCGCCGCTCTCCTCGATCAAGACCGGCGGGTCCGCCGCCGCAGAAACGCCAGCCCGATCAATCCCGCACCGACGAGCGCATACGTGGCCGGCTCGGGCACCTCCGCCGTCGCCGACAGGAACTCCACCCGGAAGCCGGTCGGGTTTCCTCGAGTGCCGGAGTAGTTCGAGACCACGAAGGTGAGCGTATTGAGGCCCGGGACGAAACCGCTGGCGATCGTGTATGGTCCCAGGAAAGCGGTGTAGCCGGAGGCCGGCGGGGTTGGGGCCGCGATGCCCGTCGAAACCGAGTTGATCAGCACGTCGGTGAGGGCGTTGTCGGCAGCGAACCGGAAAGTGATCGAAGCGGTAGAAGGCAGGAATCCCGTGAGGTCGAAACCGGTAGAGAAGTTGTAGGTACCCGGCGCGTCCGATCCGAGCCCGCTGTAGCCGGCTTGCGGAGAGATCCATTTGGAAGTCGTGGTGTTCGCCAGCCATGGCGGGAAAGGGAAGGTCGAATCGTCGGTAACGTACGCCGTCCCGGAGTTGACGGTCCAATTTGGATCCGCCGAGCCGACCGCGGCCCCGCCTGTATTATCGATCGCAATCAAGCCGCCGAGCGCCGGCACGGCCACCGCCAGCGCCAACGGAATCAGAACCCAACGCCTCATTCGCGTTTCTCCCTCGTAGGCATACGGCGCGCCGCCGGTGTGGCCCATGCCGCAGTTCGACGTCACAAACCACCGATAGTCTACCACGCGAGACTCCGCAAACCGTGCCGTAAGTGACTGGAAACAGGGACGTTCGTACCAGTCCGCCAGCTAAGAATACTAGTACTCGAGGCGGCGCTCATTGTCAGGGGCCGCCCACTTTCGGCGCCGGGGGGCCAGCCGGGCGGCGGCGAGGGGGTTTTTGGCGAAGGCGATTGCGGCCGCCTCCGTAGGTGGGACGGGTCAGCTCTCCAGGTCTCCGGGAGGGAAGCGCTTCTTGGGGCGGGCCTTCAGGGCCTGGTCGCGGAGTTCGGCGAGCAACGTGTCATAGACCTCGATGAACCTGCCGGCGCCGGCGTCAGCCTCAACGACGTAGCTCCGGGCCAACCGGACCTTTTCCCGGATGTACGGGCCGGCGAGGCCGCGGTAGTGGTGGAACCAGTCGTCCGGGACGGCGTCGTCGAACTTCCAGCGGGCGTATTCGCGGAGCACGAGCCACTCGAGGCGGCTGGCGGCGGCAGCCTGGCGCAGAGCTTCGGCCATCCCGGGCCGGTAACCTTGGACGAGGGCCTGCCGGGAGGCCTCGTCACAGTGTACGAGGGCATCGAGCAGGAGTTCCAGGGTGGCGTGGGTAAGGATCATGCGGCGGACGGCCTGGCGTTCGTGTTCACCGGCGGAGGAGGCGAGGGCGGCCATCTCTTCGAGGCGTTTACGGGCGTGCTCGCGCAAAGCTTCTGGAACAGCGGCAGGATCGAGGGCGCCGCCGGCGAAGTGGCGGTCGGGATGTTTGCGGAGGCCCTGCTCCCAGCGCCGCCACGCTTCCTGGATGGTGATGGCGGGGTTTTTGGGCCGGATCTCGCGGCGCCGGCGGCGGACTTCACGCACCACGTAAGCGGCGGCGGCAAGAATCAGGGCGTAGAGGATGTGCTCCAGTTCGAGGCCGGCCACGGACTCCCAGGATAGACGATGTGTTGCATACAATGGCCGTTTACAAGAGCGGTTTTTCGGGAGGAAGGTGCGAGATGCGGACACCGTTGACGCCGCTGCGGTGCCTCGAGCGGGCGATGGAGCTGTTTGCCGGAAACGTGGGTGTGGTGTGTGGAGAGAAGCAGTTCACCTATGGCGAGTTCGGGGAGCGATGCCGCCGGCTGGCGACGGCGCTGCGCGAGCGCGGGATCGAGCCCGGCGACCGGGTGGCCTTCTTGAGCTTGAACACCCACATGCTGCTCGAGGGCTATTTCGGCGTGCCGCTGGCCGGAGCGATCCTCCTGCCGCTGAACGTGCGGCTGACGCCGGCGGAGCTGGCCGGGATCCTGAACGATTCCGGGGCGCGGGTGTTGCTCTTCGAGACGGACTTCGCGCCGCTCGTCGAGGCGCTGCGGCCTCAGTGCCCGGCGCTCGAGCGGCTGGTGTCGCTTTCGGAGACCCCCGCCGCGCCCGCCGGCGCCGCCTACGAAGAACTGATCGGATCCGCCGCGCCGGCGAAAATGGACCTGGCCCAGGTGGACGAGAACGCCGTCGCCGAGTTGTTCTACACCAGCGGCTCGACGGGAAGGCCGAAGGGCGTCATGCTGAGTCATCGCACGCTCTACCTGCACGCGCTCGCCCTCTACACCGTCTACCAGCAGGTGGAGACGATGGTGAACTTGCACACGATCCCGCTGTTTCACGCCAACGGGTGGGGACATCCGCAGACATCCACCTACTTCGGGGTGAAGCAGGTGATGGTGCGGAAGTTCGATCCGCCCGAGGTGCTGCGGCTCATCGAGGAGCACCGGGCCACGGACATGTACCTGGTGCCGGTAATGGCGAACATGCTGCTCCAGTGCCCGGATCTGGGCAAACGCGATCTCTCCAGCCTGCGGCGCATCATGATCGGCGGCGCGCCCTCGTCGCCCGCCCTGATCGAACGGATGGAGAAAGCCTTCGGCTGCGGCGTCTACAGCGGCTACGGGCTGACGGAGACTTGCCCCATCCTGGCGGCGGCGCTCCCGAAGCCGGGCGTGAAGTTCGCCTCCGATGAAGAGCGGTACCGGAAGCAGGCGATGACCGGCTGGCCGCTGATCGGCAACCGGGTCCACGTGGTGGACAACGAGGGCCACGAAGTGCCCCGGGACGGCAAGACGATCGGCGAGATTGTCGTCCAGGGCGACCACGTGATGGAAGGCTATTGGAGGGACCCGGAGGCGACGGCCGAGGCGATGCGCGGCGGCTGGCTGCATACCGGCGACATGGCGGTCTGGGACGCCGACGGCTACATCCAGATCGTGGACCGCAAGAAGGAGATCATCATCAGCGGCGGCGAGAACGTCTCCTCGGTGGAGATCGAAAACGCCATCCTCACCCATTCGAAGGTGCTCGAGGTTGCGGTGGTGGCGGCGCCGGACGAGAAATGGGGCGAGGTTCCGGCGGCGATCGTCGTGCCCAAGCCGGGCGAAAGCCTGACCGCCGAGGAAATTCGCGGGTATCTCCAGGGCCGGCTGGCGCGGTTCAAGATCCCCAGACACATTGAGTTCCGGAATGAGCCGCTGCCGAGGACGGGCACCGGGAAGATCCGCAAGCTGGACTTGAAGCGGAAGTTCCGGGAGGGGCGCGACAAGCAGGTGCAGGGTTGAGGCCGGCGAGGCTATTCGACGTCTCCGGCCCGCGGCCGGGCGCAGTTGAGGAAAGGAGACCGGAAGATGAACCGGAGACGGTTTCTCCAGGGCATTGCCGTGGCCGCTGCGGCGGCGTGCTCACGGCGGCGAGAGGCTGCATCGGGAACGGCGGCGACTCCGTCGATGGAGGAGTTGAAACAGGCGGCGGCTGCCCCAGTGGTGGATTTGTCGTCCGTCGATTCCCCGGTGGTGATCGATTCGATCCGGCTGCTCGAGAAGGACCGCGACTACTTCGTTCACGTCCGTTCGAAGGACGGGTCCGAGGGGATCTCGGTGGCGAACTTCCACGCGCCCTACCTCTATCCGATCCTCCTCCAGCGGGTGGCGCCGTTCTTCATCGGCAAGGACGTGCGGCGGCTGGAGGAGCTCGAGTGGGAGCTCTACCGCTGGCGGAGCAACTACAAGCTGCAGGGGCTGGCGTTCTGGTGCCCGCATGCCTGGGTCGAGTTCGCCATCCTGGACATGTTCGGGCGGATCTTGAACAAGTCCCTTGCGGAGCTGATTGGGGGCGTGCGGCGCAAGCAGATCCCGTTCTATGTGGCCAGCGGGCGGCGGGACTCGACGCCGGAAGAGGAAGTCGAGTATCTGCAGAAGCTGGTGGAGGAGACTGGGGCGCGGGCGGTGAAGTTCCGCGTGGGCGGCCGCATGAGCCGGAACGCGGATTCGCTGCCCGGCCGCACGGAGAAGCTGATTCCCCTGGCGCGGAAGGCGCTCGGGGAGGCGATCGACATCCACGCGGATGCGAACAGCTCCTACGACCCGCCGCAGGCGATCCGGGTGGGGCGGATGCTCGAAGAGATCAAGGCGGTTTTCTTTGAAGAGCCGTGCCCGTTCGATCACCTGGAAGATACGAAGGCGGTGGCCGACGCCCTGACGATCCCGGTGGCGGGAGGCGAGGAGGAGTACAGCGAGTGGCGCTTCCGATGGCAGATCCACCACCGCTGCGTAGACGTCGTCCAGCCCGATCTGCACTATCACGGCGGTATGATCCGCTCGATGCGGGTGGCGCGGATGGCGGAGCTGGCGGGGATGCCGGCGACGGCGCACATCTCCGGGGGCTTCGGGTTCGTCTACATGCTGCAGTTTGCCGCCGCGGTGAAGGATCCAGGCCGCTACCAGGAGTACAAGCGGGGAGTGGAGCGTTACGGGGGGTGGTTCGACCCCCCGTTGACAAGCAAAGACGGCGCGCTGACGGTGCCGGAGGGTCCGGGTGTCGGGATCCGCGATATCGGCGCCGTGCTTCGGGGGGCGGTGGAGGTCGCCTGAGGCGGCTACCAGGTGCCGACGCGCAGGGTGAGGCCCATGGTAAAGCGCAGGCCGTGGGTGTAATTCCTGCCCTCGAACTCACCGAGCCAGGTGCGCAGATAGTCGATATTGGCCACTTGGAAGGAGACGATGTCGTTCAAGACGATGTCGAAACCCCCGCCGGCGAGGAAGGCGAAGGCGTTCTTGTCGGTGTCCCGGGAAAAGTAGAAGTGGTATTCGTTCTTCCGCCAGTCGATTCCTTGCTCCTCGAGCTCCTTGATCTTCTCCGGGTCGGTCTCCATCTGGGTCACCTTGTTTCCGCCTACCAGGAAGCGGAGGCGCGGTAAGAAGCGCCCATAGCGCCGGCCGTTCCACTCCGGGCCGAACATATAAGTGAGCGAATCGCCGGTGCGATACTCCCCCAGCCCTTGCAGCCGGCAGCCCCCGATGTCGGTGACGAACGTCCATTCCCGGCGGAAGTTGAAGCGCCCGACAGCCCCGCCGCCTACACAGGGGGTGGCGATGCTTCCGGGGCCGGTGAACCAGTTCAAGTGCGGCTGGACGGTGAACTCGAAGACCGGGTGTTGGCGGGGAGCCGAGAACCGCTCGGGGGGCTGGTGGCCGACGGATGCGCGAAACTGCTCCTCGGCCTGATAGTCCCAGTAGATGGTGGGCCGGTCGTCGCGCCGCCAAGGCACACGCAGATTCATGAGGTTGGCCATGCCCCGGGACGGGTTGAGGGAGAGGCGGGCAAGGATGCGCAGCCAGGTAGCGGTGGTGTGGCGTTCGATCCGGCGAACGACGTACTTGTCTAGGACATCCTCGGCGACGATCCAGCCACTTCCGACGATGGGCGTGATTACGTGATCGACGAAGCCGTAGGCGGGATACTTAGCCTGGATGTTGCCGATACTTGCTTCGCTGGCCGGACCGATCTCGAACTGTTCACTGAAGGCGAAGGCGTAGGCGGAGCCGCGGAGGATCTTCTTCCAGTACCGGCGGTTCCAGCCGAACTGCACCGGTTGGAACTTGGGATCATTCATGCTGAACAGGTGCCCGGTGACGGCCCCCTGCATGGGGTGGCCGACGTAGTTGACCAGGAACGGGTCTCCGTCGGACCAGCCGTGCATTGCTCCAAGGCTATCGGCGTAGCCCTGGAAGAACGGCCCCTTCAGGCCTGCCCGCGTTCCGGCCTCGGTGGCCAGCCGAAAGGCATGCATCAATGCCAGAAGGCGTGTCGAGCCCTTGTAGAGCCGCCTCCACTGGACGGGGCGGTCCACGGGAACAGGTACCGTCGCAATAAAGGGACTGACGAGGCTCCCCCCTCCCTGTTTTTCGGCGGCCGGTTCTTCTTCGGGGCCTTGCGGAGAAGAACCTGCGTGGCAGAGCGGCGCACAAAGCCAAAGAGCCAAGAGCGGGGCGAGCCACTTACGGAACGGGAACTCGAACATGCACAGCATCCTGTTGCGTCGGCCAGATAGGGTGAGCGGGAAGCAGCCAGGTTGAGCGCTCCCCCTTCTCCATTAAGCCTACCCGATTCCCGGGGCCGGTTGGGTACATTCGAACGCGGGGCGGTCACCGGGGCCACGGTGGAAGAGGGGCATGCCATTTTTGACGGTTCGGGTCCAGTGTCCGGAGGACGCCGGCAGATTCACGGAACTGTAACAATCGAGTCATCGGCCGTTAACGCCGGCCCGCTATATTACGAATCTGCTGCAGTTGCGGCAAACCAATGCTGAGCGAGGAAGAACTGCCCTGAGACACTCCAAATCGCTTCTCCTGGTCTTACTGATCCTGCCTGGTCTACCTCTGCCGGCCCAGAGCGGAAAACCGGTTTCCAGGCGGGAGAACGCTCAAGAGAAAGAAGCCGTTACGGCCGCTGACCCGACGCCGCAGTCTGGGACGGCCGCGGGCACGGAGGCGAGGAGGAAGAAGAAATGGGATTGGCGGAAGTTCAAGATCGTCATCACCGATGGCAAGGTGCGGACCACTTACAGCCGGAAGGGGCTGCAGATCGAAGGCGCCGATGGACGCCACGGCGTGCGGCTCCGGTGGCGGCTGCAGTCGCGTTACGCCTACCCGTTCGACAAGGATCCCCGGAAGGACGCCGATTTCGGCCTCGTGGCGGCCAACAAGTACTTCCTGCGGCGGGCGAGAATCAAGTCCGACGGACATTTCTTTGGCGACTTCCTCAAATACAAGTACGAGCAGAGCCTGCTGAGCGGGAAACTGCTGAACTTCTACGCCGACGTGAAGATCCGCGACTGGTTCCGGATCCGCGGCGGGCAATGGAAGTCAGTCTTCACGCGGGAGAGGTTCACTTCATCGGGCAAGCAACAGTTCATCGAGCGCTCGATCGTGAACCGGCCCTTCACAGTTGACCGGCAGGCGGGCGTCTCCGTCTTCGGACATCTGATGCCGGGCACGCGCGGCGACTCCTGGTACTACTTCGAGGTGCTCACCGGTACCGGCCGCGGCAACGGGTTCGACGACGACGGTCCGATGCTGGTGGCGCGGTACCAATGGAACTTCCTGGGGCGGGACCTTGGGTTCTCCTCGAGCGATCTCGAGTATCACCGGGCCCCGGCCGCCTCGGTGGCCGTCGCCGCCGCCCGCAACCGCAGCCGCTTCACACGTTTCTCCGGCGGAGGCGGCGGGCAACTCACCGGTTTCGAACCGGGAGCGCCCGGACAGTACTCACTGAAACAGTTGCAGGGGGAGTTCTTCTTGAAGTACCGCGGCCTCTCGATCCAGAACGAGAACCACTGGAAGAACGTTTACGACAACGTCAACCGCACCAGCACCGACCTGCGCGGCAGTTACGCCCAGGCCGGCTACTTTCCGCACTACGCCTGGAAGAGGATCCCGCGGGCGATCGAGATCGGCTACCGATACGGGTACGTGGACCGCAACGTGGGTGTGCCGGGCACCCTTACGCAGGAGCACAGCATCGTGCTGAACGTCTTCCTCGAAGGGCACGACAACAAGCTCTCGTTCGATGTGGGGAGACTTTCGTTGGCGCGAGTGGGCCAGCCGGACCTCTACGAGTACCGCTACCGCTTCCAGTGGGACGTGTCGTTCTGAGGCCCCCCGCCCGGGGCGGCCGCTCTGGCCGACCTTGATTGAAAGAAGCGTCGGGCTCGAGTTTCCCTGGTATGCAGCCCAGCCTCCCCGCGCGCCGGCCCCGCGGAATCGTGGGTGGGAAGCCCTTCCGGTTCAGGGCCCCGGAGCCGCAGGTTGGCAGAGGACTCCCGGTTTCGGGAGCCGGGGAACGATCAATGGGTTCCGACTTCGTGGTGCGGCGTTGGAGCGACCTTCCGGTTCTTCCTCGACTCTCCGGCCGGTCGCCCTTTCGACGCGGAAACCGGGCTGTGCCCCAGACGGGCTATGGTCGCGCCCAGCTTCCGGGATACCGAAAGGATGCCCGAGATCGGCACCAGCCCTGCCACTTTGTACCTCGAGACTGCGGCAAACCCCGCCGAAGCCATGCATCCGCACTCGCCACAGACCGGCCGGCCGCCGAACTGGCAGGGAGTAATACGGGTCGTCAGATCCGCCGAGATACATGTGGTCAACTGAGCAAACGCGCACTCCCCGGGTGAGGCCGGTGGGCGCCGGTAACCGTCGAGGACGATCTGTGGCATGTGAACCTTCGGGAAAGTCCGCAGCTCTCCGAGCTCTCGAAGCACGCGGGTGCGATCCTCGGGGGTGAGCCGTTCTTCTGATCCGTCGCCTTCCTGTGGAGTGAACAGGCTGAACCAAATCTTGCGAACCTCCCGCCGCGCCGACCAGAAGCTCGTGAACTCGCGCAGATACCCGGGCCGCGAAAGAAACTGCCGGACGACCGTGCAATGAACGATGACCTGGTGGTGGCGGATGTGCTCGAGGATGCGCGCATAAGTGGCGGGGGACCGTCTCCGGTCGTGTTCCGGGGCCAAGCCGTCGACCGAGACCACCAAGTGAAGGTTGGGAAAGTCCGCCCAGGGGCGGGGAATCGGCCGCACCGCGCTGGTGACGAGCTGGACCTCGATCCCCAACCCCGCCAGCTTGGGGAGCAAGAGGTCCAGTTCCCGGTACCGGACCAGGGGCTCTCCGCCCACGATCGAAAGGTGAATCGGGCGGTAACGGCGCACCAGAGCCAGCACACCGTCTACAAGTTCCCGCCCTCGGAGGTCGCTGAGCCGGCGCAAGGGGGTCTGGTCCGGCAAGTGTTCCGGCTGATAGGCGTAGCAACCAGGACACCGGAGCGGGCACTCCTTGGTGATCTCGACCGACAAGAACGGCCGGCGGCCCGAAAGAACCCGTCCCCAGGCGGGCAAGAGGTCGGCTGTCGTCATGTCAGCGTCTCGCCTCCTTTGCTGGCCGGAGGCCGCAGCTCCTCCGTCGATGCTGCAAGCACCGCGGTCCGGCGCCCGAAGGCTCGGTGTTCGAGAGCCGAACGCACCACTGGGCGTCGGTCTTCAGAGGGGTTCGAAACACGTCCATCAGCCTGCTCCTTTCCTGCGGCGCCTGGGGAACGACGGCGCCAGTCCTCCGGTGGAATCCGGAGGCAGCGGCCGGCGGAGCCAGGAGCCGGATTTCGGGAGAACGTTGCCGCAAGCGATTCGCCGGCGAGCCCCCTGCCCAGTGCTCCCATGAAAATAGGATGCGCGCCGGAGCGAATCAGCGTTATGTTTTTGCAACGAAGCAAGACCCGGGGATCCCTCGCCTAAAGCGTCCACCCCGCCGCCACGTCCAGAACCAGGGCCCACGAACAGGTCCCCGTAGTTCCGGAAGCCGATGGGACTCGCAGCCAATGGAACTCTCACAAGGGGTTCGGTCAGGGCGAGCGATTGGTAACGGGGGGGGCAGGTTCTTGCCACCGTGACAACTGCTGCGTCCAGTGTGCCGGGACGCCACTTGCTCGGGCCTGATCCCAAAGCCGCCCACCGGCTCGGCGCGGCGGAGGGAGCCATAAGAAGCCGCACGACGAACGTCGTCGGGCGTTCGGGCGGTTCCGGCGACACCGCCGCCGCCAGCCGGGGGGAGGGTCACGGTGCGGACCCGTCCGGGGGTGGCGCGCCCGTGCCCGGGACCACGAGCGGCCGCAGCCGGCGGCGGGGCTTTCGCGGTATGATTGACGCCTGTATGCTGGCCCGGCTCGGTGCGTTCCTCGTCGTTTCGGCATGGACTCTGGCGGCGCAAATCCCCGCCCCCGCTGACTATTTGGGCTTCGAGCCGGGCGAAGACTACAAACTGGCCGACTTCGCCCAGATCAGCGGCTACTTCCAAACGCTCGACCGGGCGAGCGAGCGGGTGAAGCTGGTGGAGTTCGGGCGTTCGAGCGAGGGCCGGCCGATGTACGTGGCCTTCATTTCGTCGCCGGAGAACCTGGCGGCGCTCGAGCGCTGGCGTGACGTCTCGCGGCGGCTGGCGCTGGGCGAGGCGGGCAAGGAAGAGGCTCGGGAGCTGGCGCGGGAGGGCAAGGCGATCGTCTGGATCGACTCCGGTCTGCACGCCACCGAGGTCGCCCCGGTCCAGCACGCTCCCGTCCTCGCCTACCGCCTGGCGACCGGCGAGAGCGAAGAGATCCAGCGCATCCTCGACAACGTCGTCCTGATGCAGGCGCCGGTGATCAATCCCGACGGGCTGGACTGGGTGGTGGAGTGGTACCGCGGCAACCTCGGCACGCCCTACGAGCTGGCCCCGCTTCCCCGGCTCTACCAGAAGTACGCCGGCCACGACAACAACCGCGATTGGTTCATGCTGAACCTCGCCGAAACCCGCCACGTCACCCGGCTGCTGTTCCGCGAATGGTTCCCGCAGATCGTTTACAACCAGCACCAACAGCCGGCCTTTCCGGCCCGCATCTTCGTGCCGCCTTATGCGGAGCCCCTGAATCCGAACATCCCGGCCGCGGTAGTGGAGGGCGTCAACCGGATCGGCGCGGCGATGAGGGAGCGTTTCGCCCGGGAGGACAAGCCGGGCGTCATCTCCTACCTGAGCTTCGATGCCTGGTGGAACGGCGGGCTGCGGACGGCGCCGGCCTTCCACAACATGCACGGCATCCTCACCGAAACCGCCGCCGGCGTCTACGCGACTCCTCGCGAAGACAAGCGTGGCGACCTGCCGAAGCGCTTCCGCAACGGGCTTCCGGCGGACCGGCCGTCAGTGATGTACCCGCGCCCGTGGCTCGGTGGGCGCTGGGGCGTACGCGAGGCGATCGACTACATGCTCACCGCCGATTTCGCGCTGCTCGAGTTCGCCGCGGCCCATCGCGAGCGCCTGCTGCTCAAGGCCTACGAGCTGGCGCGCGAGGCGATCCGCACGGGCCAGCAAGGCAATCCGTTCGCCTACGTCGTGCCGCGGGAGCAATGGGACTTCTCTGCCGCCCTGGAGATGCTGCGGCGGCTCCAGTGGGCCGGCGTCTCGGTCCATCGCGCCCGCGAGGCGTTCACGGCGGGCGGCAACGAGTACGCGGCCGGCAGTTACGTGCTCCTGGCGGCGCAGCCCTTCCGGGCGTACCTGGTGGACCTGATGGAACCCCAGGACTACCCCGACGCCGACGGCAAGACGGTGAAGCGCCCTTACGACGTCGCCGGTTGGACGCTGCGTATGAGCATGGGGGTGGAGGCCGACCGGATTGACGAGCCTTTCGAGGCCGATTTGGAGCCCGTCGAAGAGATTCCGGCGCCCGGCGATTCTTACGACCACCGCGAGATCCAGTCGTTCGTGACGACGGCGGAAGCGCTGGCCGAGGGGCGCCGGGTGCGGTGGAGCGAGAGCGGGGAGATTCTGGTGAAGGGCCGGGCGGAGCCGGAGGCGTTCCGGGCGGCGCGGTGGGAGCTGCGGCGGCCGCGGGTGGCGCTCTACGTGCCGTGGACGGCGAACATCGACACCGGCTGGACGCGGTGGATGCTGGACGCCTTCCGAGTCCCGTACCGGGTGGTGCGCAACCGCGACGTGAAGGCGGGCGGGCTGCGGCGGTCGTTCGACACGCTGATCCTGGCCTCCCAGGATCCGATGTCGATTCTGCACGGCTACCGGTGCGGCGAACCCACGCGGAAGCGAAAGCCGGAACTCGACGCCGTGTCCCAGCAGCGGCCCGAATACTGCGGCGGCATCGGCATCGCGGGATTGGCGGAGTTGGAGCGGTTCGTCCGGCAAGGCGGTACGCTGATCACCTTCGGCGAGGCCGCGCGGCTGCCGGCGGAGATGTTTCCCCTGGGGCTGCGCGACGTCGCCCGCTCCTCCTCGCCACGATTCTCGTGCCCCGGCTCGCTGGTTCGGATCACGCTGGACACCGCCCATCCGCTCGCCTTCGGCATGCCCGCCGAAGCATATGGATTTTGCCGCGGCGGCCAGGCCTGGGAGATCCGCCTGCTGAAAGGGGCCAATCGTGGGGAACGCGAGATCCGGGTGGCGGCGCGATACGCCAAAGACAATCTGCTGGCCAGCGGCTGGGTCTCCGGCGAGAAGGCCGCGGCCGGCAAGGCCGTTCTGTTGGAAGCCCGGCACGGACAGGGCCGGGTCGTGTTGTTCGGATTCCGGCCGCAGTTTCGAGGGCAGACCTTCGGCACGATGAAGCTGGTGCTCAACGCCATCTATTTGGCTTCGGCCCGGGAGCTGGGAGAATGAGCCGGACCTTCCGCGTCGGCGTCACGCCGGACTTCTACCGCGACGCCAAGGGCCGCTTCGAGGCGGCGCTCGAAGGGGAGCTCGGGCCCGTGGAAGGCGTCGAGTACGGGCCGATGCCCCCGCAGCCGGACGGCGTTGCCACGCCGGAGGCGCTGGACGGCTATGACGGCATCTTCGCCCTGGGGCTGCGGATCACGCGGCGGAGCGTCGAAGGGGTGAGGAGGACGGCGATCGTCGCCCGCTGGGGCGTCGGCTACGACCGCATCGACGTGGCGGCGCTGACCGAGGCGGGAATCGCGCTGGCGACCACGCCCGAGGCCGTCAAGCGGCCGGTGGCCGAGGCGATCCTCGCCTTGATCTTCGCCGTTTCGAAGAATCTCCTCCTCCAGGACCGTACAGTCCGCGGCGGCGGCTGGCGCGGCGACCTTCCCGGACTCGGGGCCGACCTGGCCGGTAGCGTGCTCGGCTCCGTCGGTTGCGGCAACATCGCCCGCGAGATGTTCCGGATGGCGGCGGGACTGGGGTTCCGGCGGCGGATCGCCTGCGATCCGTACGTCGCGCCAGAAACGGCGGCGGAACTGGGAGTGGAACTCGTCCCGATGGAGACCGTGTTCCGCGAGAGCGACTATGTCGCAGTGAACGTCCCGCTGAACGACGAGACGCGGGGGATGATCGGCGCCGAGCACCTCCGGCTGATGAAGCCCTCGGCCTTTTTCATCAACACCGCGCGGGGCGCGGTCGTCCGGGAGGCGGATCTCGTGCGGGCGCTCGAGGAGGGCTGGATCCGCGGGGCGGGCCTGGACGTCTTCGCCGAGGAGCCGCTGCCCGCCGGACATCCACTCACCCGGCTCGACAACGTCGTTTTGGCGCCCCACGCGCTCGCCTGGACCCAGGGGCTGGTGCGCGACAACGGCGTCGAGGCCTGCCGCAACCTGCTGGCGGTGGCCCGGGGCGAGCCGCCGCCGGGACTGGTAAACCGGGAGGTGCTCGAGAACCCGGCCTTTCAGGCCAAGCTCGCCCGTTATCGGGGGGAACGATGAAACCGAACCGCTTGCAGCAAGTCTTGGCCGAAGGGCGCGTGCCCGCCGGCCATATGATCTCCGAGTTCGCCACCCGGGGGATCGCCAAGATCGTCGAGGCGGCGGGCCTCGATTTCGTGCTCCTGGACATGGAACACACCGGCCACGGCATCGCTAGGATCGCCGACCTGCTGGCCTGGTTCAAAGCGACTCCAGTGGCCCCGATCGTCCGCGTGCCGCAGCCGCACTACCACTTCCTGGCGCGGGTGATGGACGCCGGGGCGCTGGGAGTGATGGTCCCCAACGTGGAGACGGCGGAGGAGGCGAAGAGCGTTGTCGATGCCGTCAAGTACGCCCCGCTCGGCCGCCGCGGCGTGGGCCTGGGCACGGCGCACACCGACTACGTCATGCCGAAGGATCCCGGCCGGTACTTCGAGGAGGCGAACCGGGCCACCACGGTGATCTGCCAGATCGAGTCCGAGCAGGGCCTGGCGAACGCCGACGCGATCGCCGCCGTCGAGGGCGTGGACATCTTATGGGTAGGGCACTACGACTTGACGATGTCCATGGGCATGCCGGGCGACTTCCGGGCGCCGCGGTTCCTCGAGGCCATGAAGCGAGTGGCCGGGGCGGCCAAACGTCATGGGAAGTCCGCCGGCATCCAGCCCGGGAACCTCGATCAGGCCGCCGAATGGTTCGCGCTCGGCTTCAACGTCTTTTCCTGGGGCGCCGACGCCGCCGTTTACGGGCGGGCGTTGCGGGAGGCGATCGGCGCGCTGCGGGACTGCTGCGGCGGCTAGCTCTTGCGCGGCGGCCGTCCCGGACCCGGCCCTCCGGCTGTCCACCGGCAATCCGCACTCGCGCCCCAGTCCCGCTCGGTGGACGAGTCCTTGACGGCGGCCCCAGGCTCCGGGCATAATTTAGGAGTCCGAAATATATGCCCCGGCCGGTGAACAACGACGGCGCCCTCCGCAGCTTCGAGGAGGCTTCGGGAAGCCTCGAGGAGCGCATCTGCGCTGCTTTGGCGAAACTGGCGCTGGCGGCCCGCCACGACTACCGGCGCCGGGCGTCAGCCGAAGGGCTCTCAGTCATTCAGGCTCAAGCTCTGAGCCTGCTGGCCCGGGAAGGGCCCGTGGAGATAGGGCGGCTGGCTTCGCGGCTCGCCTTGACGCCGGCCACGGTGAGCGATTCGGTAGCCGCGCTGGAGCGCCGGGGGCTCGTGGGCCGGAAACCCGGCGCCGGCGACCGCCGGCGCGTGCGCGTAGAGGCCACCGCCCGGGGCAAGCGCTTGGGCGCTTCCATGATGCTCTGGCCGGAGATCTTCCAGGGCGCGGTCGGCGGGCTGGATGAGGCGGAGAAGGCAGTTCTGTTCCGAGTCCTGGCGAAGATGATTCTCACGCTGCTCGAGCGGGGAACCATCCAGCAGGCCCGCATCTGCTTCACCTGCGCTTACTTCCGGCCGAACGTCCACGAGAACGCAGACCGGCCCCACCACTGCGCCTTGGTGGACGTTCCGCTCGGGTTCGCTTCCTTCCGGCTGGACTGTCCGGACCACGAAGCGGGCCTTTCGGCCGCCGGGGCGCTGGCGGAGTTGGATGGCTGGCTGAGGGTGGCGCGATGAGCGCCCGTTTCGTTTGCGGGCGGGCGCCGAAACAACGGTCTCGGGGAGGACTTGCAATCATGAAGGCAATTTTCCAATACCCGGGCTGAGATGGCCTGCGGAACCTTCAACGAAACTCAGGAGGGAGACTCATGAAAGCAGGGTCTGCTGTTTTCGTCCTTGCCGCGGCGGCGGCCGTGGCGTGGCTGCCGGCGCTGGGAGCCGGCGAGGGCAAGGTGGACTATCCGGAGGGCTACCGCGAGTGGACCCACGTGAAGTCGATGGTGATCGAGAAGGGACATCCGCTCTATGACTCCTTCGGAGGAATCCATCACATCTACGCCAACGCCAAGGCCCTGGCCGCGATGAAGGCGGGCGGACCGTATCCCGACGGCGCGGTGCTGGTCTTCGATCTTCTCGAAGCCGTCAAGACCGAGGACCATGCCATCGTCGAAGGCGCCCGCAAGGTGGTGGGCGTGATGCAGAAGGACTCGAAACGGTTCGCCGCCACCGGCGGTTGGGGCTTCGAAGGCTTCAAGGGCGACACCCGCGAGCGGGCCGTCACCGACGCCGAGACCGCCTGCTTCGGCTGCCACGCCGCCAAGAAAGACCAGGATTACGTCTTCAGCGCATACCGGCGTTGATGGCCGCTGACGGCCGGAGGAGCCGGGGGCCGCCACGGCCGGCGGCCTCTGCGCTTTGACGGCCGCTTCCTCGGCACTGCCTGCAGAGGCCGGACCGACGCCGTCCAGGGCCGCTCTCCGGCGCAAGCGTGGAGCCGACGCCGGGCGGAACTGCGCCGGGCCGCGCCCGCCGCCGGTCCCTTGCAAGCTACCGTCTTCGAAAGCTGAACTCGGGCAGGTAATCCAGAATCGCCAGGTCCTCATCGACGATCCGCTCGTTGAACCGGGCTTCGACTTTGGCGGCCTTTTCGGGCCCGACGGCCTGAGACAGCAGCGGACCTTTGTCGATGTGCGCGTAGTTGTCGATCAAGATGACAAGGGTCCATTCGTTGGGGCTTCCGCCCAAGACGGTCTGGTACGTCAAGAGGGCCGGGTGGCCGTCGAGCTTCTCGAAGGCCGGGATCAACTCCTTGACGGGCATTGCATACTCAGCCTGTTTGCCCGGCCGGACCCGAACCTTACGCATGACGGCGTGTTTGTACGGGGCGCCGTTCCCGTTGTCGTAGCTCAGTCCCGCTGGAAGCGTCGTGGCGGTGGTGCGCACGCCGGTTACGCAGTGCCGCAGGCGCTGGTGGGGGCACGGCGTAGTCTTCCGGCGCCATCACCGCCATGACGGGCGGCTTGCCGTCGTACTCGGCGAACTTGCGGATCGGGGCGACGAAGATGTACTGGTACGCGTCGCCGAAGCTCCCGGCGCGCCCGGCGGCGATGAACTCCAGGCCGCTCTTCTCCGCCGCGGGCAGCCAGTGGGTCCGGAGAAGGTCCTGGAACGCGGTGTCCATCTCGGGTTTCACGTCCACGTAAGTCAGGCTCAGCCGGACGGGCAGTTCGTTTTGCGCCGCCGACGGAACGGTGAGGAACAGTACCATCGCCGAAACTGCGAACGATTTGGTTTTTCAGCTCATGAAAAGCATCCCCTCTCAGCCGTTGGACGTCCCAGGGCTTGCACCCACGCCAGCCCGCGAGGACTGTAATTGCGAGAGAAGAAGCCGCCCGAAGGGGGGCGGAATTCCACCCCGCCCTGCGGCCGTTTCGGCTGGCGCGGAGGCAGGCTGCGGCGGGGGCGCCGGTTATCCCCCGGGCAATTGCCATGGCAGCGTCAGAGGCCGCATCGCGTATCTTGACCGGGCGTTTTTCCGCATAGGAAAGTAGACTATGCGCATGCAAATCCTGGGTCTTGGCGTCACTGCCGCCGCGAGGTGGTTGGCGGCGGGCTTGGCTGTGTGGGCGGTGGCGGCTCCAGCCGCCGACTACGCCGCTTACGACGGCAAGCGCACGGTTGTGCACGTCGGGACGGCCGCCCCGGCGGTGATCGAGCTGACGTTGTGGGAGGGTAAGATCGTCACCGGCGACCAGGTCCCGTATGAGAAGCAGCCGGGAGACCGGATGGAGGTCTACGGCGTGCACCGCTGGATTTACCGGAACGGGCGCCTCTACGGCGCGCTCGTGGGCCGTGAAGGGCGGCTGGTGCAGTTGATGAGCCGCTATGTGGGGGACCGCATCGACGGCGTATGGGCGAGCGCCCCATCGAGCTACGCCGTCTCCTCGCCGGATGATCCGGCTTACGCGGAGCCGCGGGTCCCGCAGGCCGTCTACCGAAAGACCAAGCCGATGGACGCCGGGATGGTGGGTCCGGACCCGTGGCAATTCGACTCGCCTACCGAGACGATGGTCTACTTGCGGCTGAAAGAGCCGTTGCAGGAGGGGGCCCGCTACACAGTGTCGTTTCACGGCAAGGACTTGGCGGCGGTGAGCTTCACCTACGATCCGGCGCGCCTCCGAAGCGAGGAGGTCCACGTCTCACACATCGGTTTTCATCCCGACGACCCGGTCAAGCTGGCGTTTCTCTCGTGCTGGATGGGCGACGGCGGGGGCTGGGACTACCCGAAAGGGCTGCGCTTCGACGTGATCGACTGGGACACGGGAGAGACGGTCTACACGGGCTCGACGACCGTTTCGAAGGACAAGAACGCTCGTGACGAGGACGCCTACGAGATCAACTACAACGGAACGACCGTCTACCAGATGGATTTCAGCGAACTGCGGCGCGAGGGCGCCTATGTCGTCTCCGTGGCCGGCGTCGGGCGCTCGTACCCGTTCCGAATCGCCCGCGATGTTTGGAGAGAAGCGTTCCGCATTTCGGCCCGGGGATTCTTCCACCAGCGCAGCGGGATCGAACTGGGACCGCCCTATACCGGGTTCCGCCGGCCGCGGCCGTTCCATCCCGCCGACGGCATGAAGATCTACGCCTCGACGTGCCCGCTGATGGCGACGGGCAACGGGATCAACTACTGGGGGACCGACCCGACGAACTTCGACTGCCTGGTGAAGGGCAAGACCAACCAGATCGTCCCGAACGCCTGGGGCGGCTACATGGACGCCGGCGACTGGGACCGGCGGATCCAGCACCTCAAAGCGGCACGCTATCTGCTCGAGCTGGCCGGGCTGTTCCCGGAATACTTCGCGCGGCTTTCGCTGAACACTCCGGAATCCGGCGACGGGCTGCCGGACGTGGTGTCGGAAGCGTTGTTCAACCTGGACTGCTACCGGCGGTTACAGACGGCGGACGGGGGTGTGCGGGGCGGCATCGAGTCCGAGGAGCACCCGCGGTGGGGTGAGACCTCCTGGCAGGAATCGCTCACAGTAATGACGTACGCTCCGGGTATCTGGTCGAGCCACATCTATGCGGCAACGGCGGCCAAGGCGGCGTGGTGGCTGCGGGAGGGGCGTCCACGGGCCGGGGCGCGGCGGGCCGAGCGGAGGGGCAGGGAGGGCCGGTGGCAACTGTCGCGGGTCTACGAGCAGAGCGCCCTGCGGGCGATGGAGTACGCCGAGCGGCATTGGAAAGAGCTGGGGCCACCGAAGGCGATGGTGGGCGGCGTGATCGACATGCGGAACCTGGCCGCGGCCGAGCTCTACCGGCTGACGGGCGACGAGCGCTGGAACCGCGTCTTCCTGGAGACGACGGTCTTCACCGATCCGGCTGCAGACCTCTACGAGTGGCCGGAGCATGAGCAGCGGGACGCCGCCTGGGTCTACGTTCGCACCCAGCGGCCCGGCGTGGACGAGACGGTGCAAGCGAATTGCCGCCGGGCGATCCTGCGAGAGGCTGAGGAACGCGCCGCCACCGCCGCGAAGACGGGATTCCGATGGACGAAATACAAGTGGTACCCGATCGTCTGGGGCGCGTTGACGGCCACCAACGCCCTGAGCCTGTGCCGCGCCCACGCCCTGACGGGGGACGAGAAGTATCTCCGGGCGGCGATCGAGGCCTGCCTTTACGGGGCTGGAGCGAATCCGATGAACCTGTCGCTCACGACCGGTCTGGGGGTGAAGTCCGTGATCCACCCGCTGCATCTGGATTCGCGTTTCAGCCACCAGCCGGCGCCGCCGGGCATCACTGTGGGTGGCCCGCTGGTCTACGACTACGGCAAGGACGAGAACGGGCAGAAACTCGCCGACCCATACCTGTACCCTGAGTTCAAAGAGTGGCCGACCGTCGAGGCTTATTGGGATATATTCTGGTATTCCTCGATGGCCGAGTTCACCATCCACAACCCCATGGCCGAAGTCGCGTACGTCCGGGGATACGTGGCGGCGCTGCACGGGGAGGAGTAGGGGGAGATGCGCAGCCTGCGGCCAGCGTGAGAAGGCGGCTACGCGAATATAGAGATATCCGGAGGGCCATCGACATTCCCGACGAACTCTACCGGGAGCTGAAGATCGTAGCGGCGAAACGGGGGATGACACCGGAGAGGGTCGTCTGGGAAGCTGTCGAACGTGGGGTGCATCGGGCGAGACGGACCAGCCGCCGGTTGCAGTTTCCTCTCCTCCACTCGGCCGAACCCGGCAGCCTGAACCTCACCAACGCCGAGATCGACGAGTTTGTCGGCTGACCCCGGCCGGCCCCCGACCCATCTGTAGGACCAGCGCACCGCCACCACGTCACATCGGCGTATACGGGCTCGGACCGCGGAGCCGCCGCCGCCCGCCCCCGAGCCCCCGCAGTTCCGCTTGTAGCTCTTTCTTCTTCGTGGCGTAGGCGGGGTCGGCCGCCAGGTTGCGTACCTGTTTCGGGTCGGCGTTGATGTCGTACATCTGCTCCCAGTCCGGAAAGCGGCAGTACATCCAGCCGTCGGCGGTCCGGACGCCGTCGAAGTCGGGTAGGCCCCACCGCGAGTTGAAGTACTCGTAGCGGAACGATCGCCGCCAGCCTTTCACCTCTTTCCCCTCGACCTGCCGCCGCAGGGACCGGCCTTCCATCCAGTCCGGGACGTCCACGCCGGCCAGATCCAACACCGTCGGCGCCACGTCCAGGTTCAGCACCATGTCCTCGCAGATTCGCGGGTTGTACGGAACGAGCCGGGGATACCGCACGAGGAACGGAATCCGGATCGACTCCTCGTACATGAGCATTTTCGAGTAGAGGCGATGCTCGCCGAGGAAGTGCCCGTTGTCGGAGATGTGGACGATGACGGTGTCTTCGCTCAACCCTCGATCGTCCAGCTCGTGGAGCAGACGGCCGAGGTTCTCGTCCACTGACTTGATGGTCCGGCAGAAGTTCTTGACGTACTGCTGATATTTCGCTTCGGGGTACAGCAGCTTGAGGAAGGCGTCGTGGTCGTGCTGGGTGGTGAACCAGGCCGGCTTGTCCGAGTGGTCTTCCTCGTAGGTCTCCGGCAGCGGGACGTCGATCTCCTCGTAGAGCGATTCCAAGTGCCGCGGCGGCGTGCAGGGCGCATGCGGAGCCTTCTGGGCGAGCCACAGGAAGAAGGGCTTGTTGCGCGGGCGGGCGAGGAACTCGAGGGCCAGATCCATGAAGACATCGGTGGCGTAGCCGTGGAACTCGGTGCGGGTGCCGTTGACGTTCATCACCGGGTCGATGTACCGGCCCTGCCCGCGGACGCCGGCCCAGTAGTCGAACTCGGGCCGCGGCGTATCGCTCTTCGAGCCGATGTGCCACTTGCCCACGAAGCCGGTCTCGTAGCCGGCCTGTTTCAGCAAGCCGGGAAAGATGACGGAGCCGGGCCGCAGGCCGGCGGCAAGGCGGTTGACGCCGTGGGTGCGCACGTCCTGGCCGGTGAACATGGTGGCCCGGCTGGGCGAGCAGAGCGAGAAAGTGACGAAGGCGTTGCGGAAGCAGACTCCGTTGGCGGCGATGCGGTCCAGGTTCGTCGTTCGCAGAAACTCGAAGCGGCTCCTGCCGCCGAACCAGCCCACCTGGTCGAAGCGCTGATCGTCCATGGCGTGGACGATGATGTTCGGCCGCCGGGGGCGCGCGTGCACCGCCGCGACGGCGGCCAGGGCGAAATCGCGGCGGGTGAGGGTCGGCGGCATTATCTTCTCCCTGAGATCGAGTTGGCCGTCGGGGCCCGCGCCGCGTGGTGGCCGCTGAGCCGCACCTCCGGCGCGGCGCCTCGTCCTCCAGTTTCCATACCTTGGGGCGAAGCTGCAAGAGCACGGCGGCGGGGAATCCGTTCGGGAGGATCCCAGCCGGCCGGTGGTATGATTCCGGGCATGAAACGGCGGCATTTCCTGACTGGCATTCCGGCCCTGGCGGCGGCCGCGGCAGGGCAATCCTGGGAGGCGAATTCGAAGATTCGGCGGGCGCGCGAGGCGGCGCTCGAGCTGTTGAAGCCGAGCCGGAAGGATCTCGAGCACGGCCTGGAACTGCATGCCCAGTCGGTGGTGGTGGAATCCTACGGGTTTTCGCCCCGCAGCGCCGTAGACGGGGACCGTCTGCGGGCGGCAATCGAGGCCGGAGCCTCGGGGGTCGAGCTGGACGACTTGAGCGAGTGGATGCGGATGACGCGCTATGTGGACGACCCTGCCGAGCGGGCCGAGTACCAGCAAGCCTGGGAGGCGTCCGGGGTCACCTGCGTCTTTCAGAACGCCGGCGAAGAAGGCCAGGACCCGCTGCGGATGCTGAAACGGCTGGCGCACTATACCTACGTCACCGACATGATGCCCGATTTCGTCGTCAAGGCCGCCCGCCCGGACGAGATCGTCGGTGTCAAGAAACAGGGCAAGCATTGTCTCTACTTCTCGGCCAATGGCGTCCCGCTGGCCCAGCAGTGGGTCTCGGTGGAGGAAGAGCTGCGCTTCGTCCGCGTCTTTTTCGAACTGGGCATCCGCATGATGCACCTGACCTACAACCGGCGCAACATGCTCGCCGACGGAGCCGCCGAGCCGGCCGACGCGGGTCTCAGCGATTTCGGCCGGGCGGCGATCGCCGAGCTGAACCGCACGGGCGTGATCGTGGATGTGGCGCACAGCGGATGGCGGAGCAGCCTGGAAGCGGCGAAGGTCTCCAGCAAGCCGGTGGTGGCCAGCCACACGACGGTGGCCGCGCTGCACCGCCACATCCGCGCCAAGCCGGACAACGTGATCCGCGCCATCGCCGACACCGGCGGCTACGTAGGCATCTGCTGCGTGCCGGCGTTCCTGGGCGGCTCCGGCGACATTACGGCGATGCTCGATCACATCGACTACGTGGTGAAGCGCTTCGGCGCCGACCACGTGGCCATCGGGACCGACATCGCCTACCTTTCCCGCAACTCGGAGCGGGAGTGGAAGAAGGTTCCGCCGCGCGGTCCCTCCCGGACGCCGTTCCGCGCCCTCTGGCCGCCGGATGCCTTCGCCGGCTACCCGAGCCGCCACCCGAGCATGGCGTGGACCAACTGGCCGCTGTTCACCGTGGGCCTGGTGCAGCGCGGCTACCGCGACGCCGATATCCAGAAGATCATCGGCGGCAACGTGCTCCGCGTGGCGCGGGCGGCGCTGGGCGAAACGGCGTGACGCGGCGCCAGCGAACCCGGTCTCGAGAGCGCCTGAACCGCCCCGGATTTCCCGGAGACTCCATGAATTGGGGGGAGGGACGAATGGCAACCGGAAGCAAGTTCTCACCGGAGGTCCGGGGGCAGGCGGTCCGGCTGGTGGAGGAGAGCCAAGGGGAACCCCCTTCCGGGTGGGCGGCGATCTGTTCGGTGGCGGCGAAGCTGGGCTGCGGGCCGGAGACGTTGCGCAAGTGGATCCGGCAGGCCGAGATCGACTCGGGCCGGCGGCCGGGCTGCACGACGGCCGATCCGGCGGAGCGGTGGTTCCGGGCTTGCCGTGGAGCTGGCGACGCTGAACTGGGTGGATTGGTTCAACAACCGGCGGTTGCCGGGACCGATCGGCTACGTGCCGCCGCCGGAGTTCGAGGCGATGTATGATCAAACGCACGGCGCCTCCGAGAAGGAGGTCTGTGTCACGTACTCGAGCCTCGAGGGAACCCGGGGCGATTCACGGCACGTCAGCGGTGGTTTCGTGAGAGAATGTGCCGGGAGATCGAGAGATATGCGCAAGACGTTCCGATACAATCTGAGCCGGCGCGACATGATCCGCGGCGCGCTGGGGGCGACGGGTCTCGCTCTCGGGGGCTGCCGCGGCGGCGCCGGACGGCCGAACATCCTGTGGATGATCGCCGAGGACTTCTGCCCCGACCTGGGTTGCTACGGCAACAAGGATCTTCAGACTCCGAACCTGGACCGCCTGGCGAGCCAGGGCATGCGCTTCACTCGGGCGTTCGTCACCGGGCCCGTCTGCTCGGCCTCGCGCTCGGCGCTGGCCACGGGCATGTACCAGACGACGATCGGGGCCCAGAATCACCGCAGCCACCGCCAGGACGACTACCGGCTGCCCGAGCCGGTGCGCGTCTTCACGCACTTCCTGCAAGACGCCGGCTACCACACCTCGAACCTGAAGAACTCGCACGGGCTCCACGGCACCGGCAAGACAGATTTCAATTTCCACGCCGAGCATGTCTTCGACGGCGAAGACTGGAGTGAGCGGCGCCCGGGCCAGCCCTTCTACGCCCAGATCAATTTCTCCGAGACGCACCGGCCGTTCCGGCGCTTCCCGAAGGATCCGACGGACCCGGACAAGCTGACGACGCTGCCGCCGTACTACCCGGACCATCCGGCGGTCCGGCTCGACTGGGCCTGTTATCTGGACGACGCAAAGCATCTGGACGTGAAAGTGGGCCGCGTGCTCGGGCGGCTGGAGGAAGAGGGCCTGGCCGAGGACACGATCGTGTTCTTCTTCGCCGATCACGGCCGGCCCATGCCCCGGGGCAAGCAGTTCCTCTACGACGCCGGCATCCACATCCCGCTGATCGTGCGCGTGCCGGAGAAGTTCTCCGTTGAAGGTTACCAGGCCGGGGGGACCTTCGAGGAACTGGTGAGCGCCATCGATATCACCGCTACCACGCTGCAATTGGCCGGCATCGATCCGCCCGCCTACATGGAGGGGCGCCCGTTCTTTGGCCCCGCAGTGAAACCCCGCACTTATATCATCGCCGCTCGGGACCGCTGCGACGAGACGGTGGACCGCATCCGGTGCGTCCGCGACAAGCAGTTCAAATACATCAAGAACTTCTTCCCGGACCGGCCCTATACCCAGCAGAACGTCTATAAGGACACGCAGTACGCCACGCTGGCGGTGATGCGCCAGCTCAAAGAAGCAGGCAAGCTCACCGGCCCGGCGGCGCAGTTCCTGGCCGATACGCGCCCGCCGGAAGAGCTTTACGACTTGGAGAAAGACCCGTACGAGATCCACAACCTGGCCGATGACCCGGCGCACGCCTCCGAGCTCGAGAAGATGCGCCGCATCCTGGAGGACTGGATCCAGTCCACGGGTGACAAGGGCCAGTTCCTGGAGCATCAAGTCCAGGAACAGGACAAGTACCGCAGCGAAGTGGACGGCTGGTGCACGCGGACGCGGGCGCTGGCGTCGAAGGCCGGCGGGCGGCTGAAGGTGGAGACCTTCGGCAAGGGGGCCCATCTGCTCCGGGCCTATGTAGCCCAGGGGCCCGGTTTCGAGATCGAGTGCCGGGCGCGGTGCAAGAAGGTTTCCATCACCGGCTTCCGGTGGGGAACGATCGAGGATCTGCGGAATCCGAAGCTCCGTACGGCCGTAGACCTGCCTGCCGACGGGAAGTGGCACACCTGGCGCGGGTCTTTCGAGGCTCCAGGCTGGCTGGCGCAGATGGAGTTCCAGTTCTCAGAGGAGCCGGGCGAGGTGGAGTTCGACTGGATCCGGCTATGGCGCCGGGACGGCGCTCGGAAGCAGCTTGTCAAAGAGTGGAGATTCTGAGCGGGCCGAGCCGGCCGGGCGTGGTGTGCCGGCCGGCTCCAGCGGCCGCGGCTAGTCTGTCTGCTTTTCGAGGACCAGCAGCAGGCGCTTGCCGCGCTCGAACATGCCCACTACCCGGTAGCCCTGCTCGATGCTGCTCTTCAGCGTCACCTGCATGGTGGCCGGCATAGTGGCGTCGAGCATCAGGTACTCGTAGGTCCCTTTCGACCGCGGACCCTTCTCCATGATGATCACGATGTCGCCCTTGCCCAGGGTCTTGCTCTTGATGGTCATGGTGTTGGGCAGGATGCGGTAGCCCTGGGCCCCGCCGTGGCTGACCTGCTGCTCGAGCTTGGTCATGTCGCCGGCGGCGGCGATGTAGTATTCGTAAGTCTCCTTGCCGGAGGTCTTCTCGAGCAGCAGCCGGATGCGGTCGCCGCCGCTGAAGGAGCCCGTCACGACGTGGATGCCGTTCTGGCCGGCCTTGTTGAGGTCGCCGTGAAGCTTCTTCACGTCGCCGCGGGAGAGCACTTGGTAGTCCCGGGTGAGGTCGAGCTTCTGCGCCGCGGCCGGGGCCGCGGTCAGGGCCAGCAGAGCGAGGCCCGCCAGGGCGATCGTTGGATGGGTGGTTCTCATGAGTCCTCCTCGAATGACAGCGTAGCGTGTCACTATTCTGATGCGGTCGGCGGGCGTGCGGGTGCGCCGGATTGGTCGGCCATGACGCCGGGTTTCATGACCGCGATGTAGGGCAGGTTGCGGTAGAGCTGCCGGTAGTCGAGGCCGTAGCCGATGACGAAACGGTCCGGGATTTCGAAGCAGCGGAAGCGCACGGGCACCTCGACGAGCCGCCGCGAGGTGCGGTCGAGCAGCGTGCAGACGGCCAGCGAGTTCGGCCCGCGCCCGGCCAGGGTGCGGAGCAGGTAGGTGGCCGTAAGGCCGGTATCGACGATGTCTTCCACCAGCAGGACGTCTTCGCCCTCGATGGGCTCGTCGAGATCCTTGGCGATACGCACCACGCCGGGGGAGCTGCGCTGGGAGGCGAAGCTCGAGATGGCCAGGAAGTCGATCTTTACCGGGATCCCGATGGCGCGGGTCAGCTCGGTCAAGAAATAGACCGAGCCTTTCAGCACGGCGATGAGCTTGAGATCCTTGCCCCGATAATGCTCGCTGATCTCGGAGCCTACTTCGGCGATGCGCCGGCGGATCTGGTCGCCGGTGAACAGGACGCGTTCGATGCCCGGCGGCTCGGGAATCGTCATACCCGCATCGTACGCTCAGCGAGACCGTATTTGAAAATCAGGTTCTGGAAGTCCTTCTGGTAGAAGACCTGGATGTTGACGCCGGGATAGAGGCGGCGGAGGCGGCGTATCTTGCGGTTCTTGCGGGTGACCAGGGCCTGTTTCATGGTGGTGAGCTCGACGTAGAGGTCGAACTCGGGCAGGTAGAAGTCCGGGGTGAAGGCTTCGAGCACGTTGCCGTTCTCGTCCCACCGCAGGGGGAAGCTCCGCGGCTCGTACTCCCAGGCGATGCGGTAGAAGTCGAGCAGGCTGGCGAAGATCTCCTCGCTGGGGTGCTCGAAGCGGGGCCTCTCGAGGCCCAGATCGCCGGGCGGAGGAATGCGGTGGCGGGCCAGGTTGAGGCGCGCCTGGAACTGGATTTCCCGCTCGGTGGCCTGCGGCATGGGGCCTTCCTCCAGGAGGCCGCGGCGGGAGGCGGCCTCGGCCAGTAAGGCGGCGACGGCCTCGCTGTCCATCAGAGCGGCGTTGAAGGTGAGGTCGAAAAGTTCGGGTGCGGCGGTGGCCCGTCCGAAGCGGCGGCGCCGCAGGGCCCGGCGTTCCTTGTCCAGGCGGCTGAGCAGTTCCCGGGCGGCCGGGCGCTCCAGACCGCGCTCCAGCATCAGCATCCCCGTGCGGTAGGAAGCCGGGGCGACGATGTAGGCCCGCAGCACCGCCGGGTACTGGCGCAACACGAATTCCGCCCCGGGGAAGCAAGCCACCAGGTGGCCGGCGGCGGCCAACCGGGCGAGGATCGAAGAGAGCAGATGGGGCCACGCCTTCTCGGGCAGCTCCGGCGCCGGACCATACTGCTCCTCGACCAGGCGGTGGAGGCGGGTTGCGGTGAACAGCTCGATGCCCAGCTTTCGCGCCGTCAACCGGGCGGCTTCTTCTACCCGGCAGCCCGCCTGCCCGGAGACCGTCAAGACCGCCATTCAGCGCCATCATATCAGCTTGCCGGGACGGCTTTGCGGGGGAGCGCGGGGCGTTTGCGGGAGCCGCTCGTTCCCTGCCCGAGCCGCCGGGCTAGGATGCGTTACGGTGAAGAGGATGCGACCTCTGCCGTGGCGGTCGGCCCTGCCCGTCTTCCTGGCGGGCGTGACGGTGACCGCCGTCTTCATCATCAACCTCTGCGACTGGATCTTCGACTGCGGCTGCCGCTCCTGGTGGGCCGGCGCAGTGGACTACTGCAACATCCACGATCCGAACAGCCGGCACTGCCCCTGGTGCAGCGTGGGGAACCTGGGGTTCGTGCTGGTCTTTCTGGGAATCGCGATCCCGCAGGCGGCGCTGAGCCTGTTTCCCCGGAGTTGGAAGTGGCCCTGGCGCCTGCTGGCCGTGCTGGCGGCCTTCCCCGCCGCCGGCTGGGCGATCGGCCTGGCGATGGGCTGGTGGATGGGCTACTGGGACTGAGCGGCGGGGCGAGGGCCGGCGCGGAACGTTGCGGTCCGCCGCCCCGGCGGCATAGACTCGGTCTGCGGTAGATCAAGCCACGGAGGTGACCGGATCCATGTCCACCCAACGCAGGCAGTTCCTCACTCGTTTGTTCGGCTGGGCGGGGTTGACCGCGGGAAGCGCCGCGGCGGCTCCCATGCCCGCGCCCGCGGCTGCAGCGGCAGGCCCTTCCGCCGCCGGACCCAACCCCAGCGGCCTCGGCAACCTGTTCCTGGCCCGGCAGGGCCGCCGGCTGCGGTCCTCGAGCTGGAACCGCACCGGCAAGAACGCCGACCGGGTGCAACTGAAACCGGGCGAGACGGCGGTGATCGCCGACATCGCCCGGGCCGGCTGCATCCGGCACATCTGGATGACCATTTCCACCCGCGAGCCGCACTACCTGCGGCGGATGGTGTTGCGCGCCTACTGGGACGGGGAGTCCTCGCCCAGCGTGGAGTCGCCGGTGGGCGACTTCTTCGGCGTCGGCCACGCCCGGGTGACCAACTACTGGTCGCTGCCGCTGAACATGGTCACCGGCGGGCGGCCGGAGTCCGAAAATCGGGCGGCGATGAACTGTTTCTTCCCGATGCCCTTCGCTCGTGGGGCGCGCCTGACGGTGGAGAACCAGGGAAAGGAGCCCGTCCGGGCGCTCTACTACTACGTCGATTACGAGACCTATGACGGCCTGCCGGACGAGGCGCTGAGGTTCCACGCGCAATGGCGCCGGCAGAACCCCACCGTCCCGACGAGCCTCGACCTGAGCCAGGGGGCCGATTTCCGGCGCATCAACGAGGTGGTGAACCTTGACGGAAAGCTCAACTACGTGATCCTCGAAGCCGAAGGCCGCGGCCACTACGTGGGCTGCAACCTCTCGATCGACCACATCAACCCGATCAAGAACTTCGGCTGGTTCGGCGAGGGCGACGACATGATCTTCATCGACGGCGACGAGAAACCGACGCTGGTGGGCACCGGGACTGAAGACTACTTCTGCGCCGCCTGGGGCTTTCCGGGCGGGCACAACTCGATGCCCTACCACGGCATCTCGCTCGCCGGGCCCACCACCGGCCCGGCTCCCTACAGCGGCAAGTGGACCATGTACCGCTACCACATCGAGGACCCGGTGATGTTCACCAGATCGATCAAGGTGACCATCGAGCACGGCCACGGCAACGTCCACGCCAACGACTACTCCTCGGTGGGCTACTGGTACCAGACCGAGCCCCACGCGGCCTTCCCGAAGCTGCCGCCGGTCGAAAAGCGGCTGCCGATCCCGGACCGCGAGAGCCTGCGGAAGTTCTGGAAGACTTATTAGAAAAGGCGACTTTCTCGCACTTCTCGAATTGCCGGCGGCTCGTGGTGCGCCGAGGCATCGCAACACGCGAGACGGCGCCGGTTGATGCAAATCATTGTCACCAACGGGCGGCGATTGCATCCCTGTCGGCGGGACACCGGCAAGGATCCGCCGGAGTCGGCATCTGAGGGGGCATCCGGAAACGGAAGCCCGGTGGTTCCCGAGAGGAGGAAGGAGTCATGAACGACTTTGAACGCACTCAGATGTTCGTCGTGGCCGAGCTAGCCGGGGCTCCCGCCCGCCGTGTCCGGCCGCGGGAATTGGAGAAGAGACTTTCCGGCAGACTAGGCGTCTCTCCGTTCGTGGTCCGGGCGGCGGTGAAAGACCTGGTCGAGGCCGGTGAGCTCGCCTACACCTACCACGACCCCGAGAGCTTTGTGGAATTGGCCCCGGCGCGGCCGCACCGACCGGCGCGGCCGATGAAGGTGGTCGTCGATTCCCAGGGCAACTCGTGGCTCTGCGACGCCGACGTAGACCCCTCGATTCCCCTGTCCAATCAGGGCTGCTGGAACTGCGGCGAGGTCGCATTCACCCGGAACGATTGACGAAGAGAATGCGGATCGCCGCGGGGACGCCGCGCGGGTGAGGCGCCGTCCCCAGCGCCGCTCGCGGGTGCGGCGGCGGCAGGAGAAACCGATCAGCTCATAGCTCCCAACCCTGCGGCGCCGCTGCTGCGCCCGGCCCGGCGGCCGACTCTGCTACAGCGTGCGGCCGGTTTCGAAGCCCTCGCGAATGGCGTCGACCACCCGGCGGGGCGCGGCGGCGTCGCCGATGACGTGGAGTTCGAGGCCGCTGCCGGCCAGCGCATCGGGGAGCTCGCGGTTGGGACGGACGCCGACGGCGAGCACGACGGTTTCGACCGGCAGGGAGGTTTCGCGGCCGCCGTGCTCGACGGTGGCTTGGCCGGCGCCGAGACGCACAACCTTCGTGTTGGTGTGGATCACGACGCCCCGGGAGGCCAGGCGCTTCATCAGGACGGCCTTCGGGAGCGGATCCATGCCGGCGCCGGCCTCGGGAAGCATCTCGACGACAGTGACCTTCTTGCCGTGCGCGGCCAGGTAATCGGCTGTTTCCAGGCCCACCAGCCCGCCGCCGATCACCAGCGCCGAGGGGGTTTCGACCTCCGCGGCGCCGTCGAGTACGTCCGCCGCCAGGCACCAGCGTGTCTGTTCGAGTCCCGGAAAGTGCACCGTCAGGAGGATGCCTCCGGTGGCCAGAACGACGGCGTCGGGCCGCTTCTCGATCACCATGGCCGGAGTCACCTTGGTTCCGGTGTGGATCGTGACTCCGGCTCTGCGCGCCATGAGCTCCAGGTAGCGGATCACGTCCCGGAAACCCTCTTTGTGAGGGGGGAGGGCGGCGATCCGGAACTGCCCGCCGAGCACGGGCTCTTGCTCGTAGAGCGTGACGCGATGGCCGCGTTCGGCGGCGACGCGCGCCGCTTCCAGCCCGGCGGGGCCGCCGCCGACGACCATGATGCTCCGGGGCCTGGCCGCGGGCTTGATCTCGATTTCGCCCTCATGCCCGGTGAAGGGGTTGAAAGAGCAGCCGGTACCATGGCCCTGGCGCAGCTCGCCGAGGCAGCCCTGGTGGCACGCGGCGCACAACAGGATGGCGTCTTCGTCGCCTCGTTCCACCTTGCGCACCCAGTCCGGGTCGGCCAGAAAGGCCCGGCCCAGGCCGATCAGGTCCGTCTGGCCCTGGGCGAGGGCTTCCCGGGCCACCTCGGGTGAGCGGATGCGCCCGGCGACGATGACAGGAACATGGACCGTCTTGCGGATCTCGGCGGCCGCCGGCAACAGGTTCGCCTTGGGCGTTCCGGCCGGGTAGAGACAGAACGGGGGCGACTCGCACATCGTCCCGGAGGTAATGCTCAACGCCTGGACGCCCATGGCCTCGACGGCCGGCGCGATCTGCAACGCATCGGCGAGTTCCAAGCCGCCCTCGGCGTAATCCCGGGCGTTCATGCGGACGACGATGGGAAACCCATCGCCCACCGGCCGCCGGACCGCAGCCAGGACTTCCCGGCCGAACCGCAGCCGGTTGGCGAGGCTGCCGCCGTATTCGTCGTCCCGGCGGTTGGACCGGGGAGAAAGGAACTGGTGGATCAGATAGCCGTGGCTGAACGGGATCTCGATGGCGTCGAAGCCGGCTTCGCGCACACGCCGGGCCGCGGCGCCGAAGGCCTCGACGATCTCGGCGATTTCTTCGCGGCTCAGCGCCCGGGGGACCGTCCCGCGAGCGGGACATTCGATAGCCGAGGCCGACACGAGCCCCCGTTCGCCGGCGAGTTTCGGGTTGGCCGCCTTGCCGGCGTGGTTGACGTGGGCCATGATGCGCCCGCCGGCGGCGTGCACAGCATCGACGAGCCTCGCCAGACCGGGCAGGAGAGCGTCGTCGTCGATCCCGAGCTGCGAAGGCAGCTCCCGGCCGCTGGCCGTCACGTACATCGGCTCGGTGGTGATGAGGCCCACGCCGGCCTTCGCGCGGCGGACGTAGAAGGCGACGTGGCGATCGTTCACCGCTCCGCCGGGGGCGCCGTAGCCGAGCTTGACGGTCGTCATCACCGTTCGGTTCGGCAACGTCAGGGAACCCAAAGATACGGGTTCGAGCAACGGGTCGTGTTCCATGGGCGCTTCCATTATCGGACAATCGGGACCGCTACACCGTTTCTGATTGGCTGCCGGCCACCGATGGTGGTATAGAAGAGGCGTAGGCGGGGCCGGCGGGATCCGGCCTCACTGCGTAGCGTACCGAAAGCGAGGAAGCCATGCCGGAAGAGGTGAAACTCGGTTGTGCGCGGCCGACCGGCGGGCCGGTAGGCGAGGTTCCGGCCGCCGAAGAGGCCGCCCCTCGACAGGAAATCAAGGAGGCGAAACAGATGATTCTCATCGGTAGGAAGGCTCCGGACTTCACTGCCCCGGGCTACCACCAGGGCAAGTTCGTCAATGTGAAACTCTCAGACTATCTGGGCAAGTGGGTGCTGCTGTGTTTCTACCCCGGCGACTTCACCTTCGTTTGAAGTACAGAGCTCTCAGCGGTCGCTGAGAAATTCCCCGAGTTCCAGAAGCTCGGTGTTGAAGTCTTGTCGATGAGCGTCGACAGCGTGTTCGTTCACAAGATCTGGAACGAACAGGAACTCTCCAAGATGGTGGAGGGAGGGATTCCGTTTCCGATGCTGTCGGACGCGGGGGGCAAGGTAGGCGCCATCTACGGCGTCTACGATGACGAGGCGGGCGTGGAGACGCGGGGCCGCTTCATCATCGATCCCGACGGCGTGATTCAGGGTTTCGAAGTGCTCACGCCGCCGGTGGGCCGCAACGTCTCCGAGGCCATCCGCCAGATCCAGGCTTTCCAGCTCGTGCGGGAAACCAAAGGGGCCGAGGCGACGCCCTCGGGCTGGAAGCCGGGCAAGCCGACGCTGAAGCCCGGTCCCGAGCTCGTGGGCAACGTCTGGCAGGAGTGGAAAACGAAACTGGCGTTCGACTAGCCGGGCGCGGCTCCGCCGTCCAGGGAACCGCTGCCCGGGACGGCGGCCGGCCCCGCGGCGGCGTCCGGCGCCCGCCGGCTATTCGAGGATCGGCAGGCTGGCCACCACCTGCAGGTCCACCAGGCTCACCAAGTGAGTTTCGACCTGGAGGAAGCGGGTGGCGGTCCTGGCCCCGAGGGTCTTCCTCACGCGCTCGTAGTACTTCTTTTTGAGCGCCAGCAGCTTTTCTTCGTACCGCAGCCGCCGCTGGACCAGCTCGTCGGCCTTCTCGTCGGTCATCGAATCGTAGTGCTCGGAGTACTCCTGGACGCTGGCCACGCGGTCGTCGCCGAGGGCCTGGAGCTCCTTCTCGTACTTCCGGTAGATGGGCCAGAAGACCTCGGCCTGTTCCGGGGCGCGCTTCAGCGACTGCTTCAGCACCGAGGTCTTCTCGTTGCGGATGTTCTTGCGGAGCAGTGCGATGTACTCGTCTATGGTTTCCTTCTCGGTCGATTGCGCAGCCTGCTGTGCGTAGAGCGGCGTCAAAACGAGGACAGCGGCCAGGACAGCCAGCCGGAAGATGAGATTGCGTTTCTTCGACATAGCGGATTTCGAGGTTCCTCCTGATCTGGTCGGGACGAGCCGGACCCCTTGCGGCCCCGCCGCCGGGGTCCGATTAGCGCTGGCGCCGGCCGGAGACCGGGACCCCTTCCAGCGATGCTGCGGACGCCCCGTGGATTCAAGAGGTTGCGGATGGATTGAGACTCAGCCCTGCCCCCATTTCTGGCGAAGAGCCGATCAGGCGGGTTGAATGGTCGGGGCGAGAGGATTTGAACCTCCGACCTCCTGGTCCCGAACCAGGCGCTCTAACCAGGCTGAGCCACGCCCCGAACGCGGATGTTGGCTCTCGAGCGGGGACCGCTCTCACGAATATTCTACCGCAGCCCAGGCGGTGGTTTCAGGCTTCGGTGGGGGTGCAAAGGGGGGCGGGACGGGAGTCTCAGCCGGCGGCGCGCAGCAGCGCTTTGACGGCGTCGGCGCAGAGCACGGCGGCGTGGCGGGACTCCGGCGGCAGGCCATCCAAAGCGTCCTCGACGGCGCGGGCGTCGATGGAAGCCAACGCGGTCAGAGGCCGGCCGGCCAGCAGTTCCGTCAAGGCGGAGCCGGCCGCCACCGAGGCCGTGCACCCTCGGGCCTGGAAGCGCACCCGGCGGACGGCGCCGGCGGCGATCTCGGCCGAGAGGCGCAGAACGTCGCCGCAGACCGGGTTCTCCACCTCGACGGCCAGGGCCGGCGGAGGCAGTTCGCCGCTGTTGCGCGGGTTGCGGAAATGATCGAGCAACTGTTCGCTGTAGGGCGGGGGCATCGGACCTCCCGAGCTTGCTCCGGAGCGCGCTTTCTTGAAGAGCCGCTCCAGAAATCCATTGTCCTACGGCGGGCTTGCCGGGGGGGTGCTTCGGGGCGTTCCACGCGCCGGAACCTCCCGCTGGGGATGCGGTCCCGGGCCTGCAGCGGCATCCCGTCCCGTGGGAGTATGGAACTGGATGGCGGCGCTCGTCGGACGGCGCCGCCGCAGCTCGGAGCGAACCGGACGAAACGTGCGAAGACAGCGAAACGGGGTGATCGTCGTGGCCGGCCTGATCGAGCGGGACGGCCATTTTCTCGTCGGGCAGCGCAAGGCCGGCCGCCGCCACGGCATGAAGTGGGAGTTCCCGGGGGGCAAGGTGGAGCCGGGCGAGTCGCCCCAGGCGGCGCTCGAGCGGGAGCTGGCCGAGGAGCTGGCGATTGCGGCGAAGGTGGGCCCGGAGATCGTCCGCTACGAGCATTCCTATCCCGGGCGCCGGCCGATCCTGCTGATTTTCTACAAAGTCCAGAGCTTTTCCGGGGAGCCGGTGAACCGGGTCTTCGAGGAGATCCGCTGGCAGCGGCGGGAAAAGCTGCTGGAGCTGGATTTCCTGGACGGCGACTACGATTTCATCCGGCGGCTGCTGCGGGGCGAGTTCCGCGGCCAAATGTGAAACCAGTCGTGGTGTTACCCATCGTTGCCGGGTGGCGCCCGAACGCAATCAGCCGGTCTGTTGCCCTAGGATGGCGTAACGTTTCCCGGCCATTTTCCGTCTAATCGGGCGGTCCGCGGAAGGCCGGGGACGAGCGGCGGCAGCCGGCGTCCGCGGTCCGGAGGGAGCCATGGCGTTCCGGCTACGCGCCGCGGCGGCGCTGGCCGCGCTTCTTGCGGTTGGCGCGAGCGCCGAAGAGCCGAAGAAGGGCGGAGACCGCCGGCCCGAGCTGACGCTGCTGTTCTTCACCGCCCCCTGGTGCGGACCCTGCAAGGCCGTCGCCCCCATCCTCGAAAAAGCCCACCGGAAACATCCGAAGAGGGTGCAGCTCGTCATCGTGGACTACGACACGGCGGTGGACGAGGTCCGCCGGTGGAGGGTGGAAGAGATCCCGGTGGTGATCGGCGTGGGCCGGGGCGGGGAGGTGGTGTTTCGGGCCGAAGGCGCCGGCGCGGAGACCCTGCACGAACTGGAAGCCGGAATCGTCAGGTTTTTGGAGAGAGCTCGAAAGAAAGGGGGAAAGCGGCAATGATCCGACTGCTTTGCGGGATTGCCGTGGCCGCCCTGGCCGGGCTTCCGGCGGCTGGAGCGGCAGCCAGGATCGAGGAGGCGGCGCCGCGGTATCTCACGGTGGAAGTGACGGGCCGGGCGGCGGTGGAGCCGGACGTCGTCCACCTGATGATGAAGATGGAATCGAGCGCCGGACCGGCGGCCGAGGCGGCGGCGCAGGGCGAGCGCAGACTCAGAGAATTCCTGGAAGCGGTGGACGAGCTGGGGATTCCGGGCCTGTCTTACCAAGTGTTCAACAACGTCTACATGCCGCAGCGGGGTGAGCTTCCAGGCCTCACCTACATGCGCAACATCGTGTTCACCCTGACGGGAACGCCCCGGGCCGAGTGGGACGGCATCGTCGCCCGGATCGAGGACCTCGGGGCGCGCTACAACTCCCACTGCGTCACCTGCGTCGGCTCGGGTTGAGCCAGCCGCGCACAGGGCGTGGTCTTCTCCGTGAGAGAAGCAGACAGGTTGTATGAGCGCGCCATCGCCGAGGCGTGGCGCGAACTGGAGGCCCGCCTGCGGAGACTCTCCGCAGCCAACCCCGGCAGGCGCTACCGGCTGGTGTCGGTGAGCTACGACCCGCTGCCGGGCGAATCCGTCATTGAGGAACTGCCCGATCGGCCGAAGTCGTCCCGGCCGGACGCCGTGGAAGCGTCCGTGCGCCTGCGGGCGACCTATGCGGTGGAGTGATCGGAGAAGGGGGAGAACTGCCATGCGAACTCGCGCATTGCTGGTTTCGTTGCTGCTGGCCCTGGCGCCAGGGTTAGGGGGCGCCGTCGAACCGGGCGAGGAGCAGGACGTCATCGCGGTGACGGCGTCGGCGAAGGTTACGGCTCCGGCGGAGCTGGCGGTGGTCTTCCTGCGGGTGCAGTCGCAAGCGCCGCTGGCCGCCGACGCCCTCGAACAGGCAACCAAGAAAGCGGCCGCCGTCAAGGCCCGGCTGGCCGAACTGGGCTACGAGGGGGACCGGGTGCGCTTCTCGGGCAACCGGTTCGCCCCGGCGGGCGCCGGCGTCTTTTATCCGGGAGGGCAGCGTCCCACCGGGTTTCAGGTCTACAACAACCTCTACGTCTTTCTCGAAGGGGACGCGCTGAAGGACCTCGACGCATTGAACGCCAAGGTGAGCGCCCTGCTGGACGAGCTGAGCAAGCTCGGCGCCTCGCCGGTGAACCTGCCGATCTCCCGGTACTCGATGGGCGGGGCGTCGGTGGTGGCCTTCACCGTGAAGGACGCCGCGCCGCACGTGGGCCGGGCGGTGGAGCAGGCGATCGAGAAGGCGCGGCCGGTGGCCGAGGCGATTGCGAAGAAGATGGGCGTCGAGCTCGCCGGTATCGAGTCCGTGCGGCTGTCGCCCACGTCGGCTCCGATGGTGGCTGCGCCGGGGAATCCGCTGGACGATCTGCCCTACGAGTACTATTCCTCTTCGAAAGACGAGGTGCCGGTGCGGGTACGGGTGGAGGTGCGGTTCCGCTACCGGTAGCCGCGGCGGCCGGGCGTCTGGATTCGACACCGTGATCGGGCGTGTTTTTCCCGCCCGCGGCCCGGATGGGAATCCGCTTTGCTGGGCGGCCGCTCGCGTTTTTTGGGTGGCAGCGTCCGGTTCTCCGTATAGAATTGAAGCACGCAGTTTATGCTCGGCTCTCGGCAGAGAGCGGCAGCACAAACAGGGAGCCGGATGCGGCAGTGGAGAACGGAGAACGGCCGGCAGGGCTGCTGACCACCTGGAAAGAGATCGCCGCGTATCTGGGCGTCACGGTACGGACGGCGCAGAAGTGGGAGCAGGAGCGCGGCCTGCCGGTGCACCGGGTTCCCGGCGGGCGGGGGCGCGTCTGGGCGAAGACAGGCGAGCTGGATTCCTGGCAGACATCGGCGGACGGAGCGGCGGCGGGGGCCTCCGAAGGGCGAAAGCGCTGGCGCCGGGCTCTTTCTCTCGCCGCGCTGGCGCTGGCATTCGCCGTGGCCGGTGTGGTGGCCTCGCGGATCGCCAACCCGCGGGGCGGCGAGCCGGCATGGTTCCAGACAGACGGCAACGCGTTCATCGTCTGTGACGCAAACGGCCGCGAATTGTGGCGGAAGCCGGTACCGCCGGGCTGGCGCGATCAGACTGTTCGGGGCCGGGCGAAGGCGTGGATCGGCGATGTGTGCGGCGATTCCGGCAAAGAGGTATTGCTGGCGGCCACCGGCTCGACGGCGACGATGCCGTTGCGGCTTTACTGCTTCGACGCCTCGGGCACTGAGCTGTGGCGATACCGAGTGCAGCGCGAGGTCCGCACGCGGGACGAAGTGTTCCGGCCTCCCTTCGTGGTGGCGGCGTTCGCCGTGAGCTCCGGGAAGCCCCGGCGCATCGCCGTGGTGAGCCACCACGATTCGTACTTTCCGACGCAGGTGGCCATTCTCGACGGCGACGGCAACGCGCTCTCCGAGTACTGGCACTCGGGCTACCTATGGGCGGTTGTTTTCGCCGATCTCGACCAGGACGGACGCCAGGAGCTTTACCTTGGCGGCACTTCGAACGCCCGGAACATGGCCACCCTGGTGGTCTTCGACCCGGACCGCGTGGCCGGCGCTTCCGCCGAGCCCGAGCCTTACCAGCTATTGGGGCTCGGGCCCGGAACGGAAACGGCGCGCATTTTCTTTCCCCGGACGTGCGTGAACCGCGCCACCAGGCAACGCAACACGGCCGCGGCGTTCCGGTTGAGCCCGCCCACACTGATCGCCGAAGTCCGGGAGGGGTCGGCGGCCGGCACGATGGTTCTTTACCACTTCAACCGGCGGCTCGAGTTGGAAGAAGCCGTGCCGTCGGACACCTTTCTCACGGTACACCGGCAGCTCTGGAAGACCGGCCGCATCGACCATCCTTGGAGCCGCGAGGAAGAGGAGTCCCTGCGCAGCATCATTCGGCAGCGCCGGCCGGATAGCTGAGCCGGCCCGCCCGCTTCTCGTGACGGATGCCGCCGGTGAGACGGGGAATGTGTCCGCTCGTGGCGGGCCGGAAAACAGCCGGCGGGTGAATCCTGTGGCGGGCCTGCATCTATTTTCCCGCCACCGGCCCGCGCGGGAATCCGCTTTGCTGGACGGCCCCCCGCGTTTTTCGGGTGGCAGCGTCCGGTTCTCCGTATAGAATTGAAGCACGCAGTTTATGCTCGGCTCTCGGCAGAGAGCGGCAGCACAAACAGGGAGCCGGATGCGGCAGTGGAGAACGGAGAACGGTCGGCAGGGCTGCTAACCACCTGGAAAGAGATCGCGGCGTATCTGGGCGTCACGGTACGCACGGCGCAGAAGTGGGAACTCGAGCGGCGGCTGCCGGTGCACCGGGTTCCGGGTGGGCGCGGGCGTGTCTGGGCCCGGACGAAGGAACTGGACCAGTGGCAACGGTCGGTTGACTCGCCCCGGGGAGAGACCCAACAGCGCGCCGCCGCGCGCCCGCGGTGGGGATTCGTGGCCGTGGGGCCAACGGTGTTGGCGTTGCTAGTCGTGGCGGGGGTGCTGGGGTATCGCTGGTGGATCGCTCCCGCGGCGGAACCGGGGTCTTTCACGAGGCAAGGGGGCGTTCTGATCGTCTACGGCGAAGACGGCCGGGAGCTGTGGCGCAAGCCCACGCCGAGGTTGTGGCGCTTCCACGCTCCGGAGCGCGGACGGCGCATGGCCCAGGTGGTGGACATCACAGGAGATTCCCGCAAAGAAGTGCTGGCGGTAGTGGGCGAAGGCGATTTGCCCGTGGCGACAGTGCTCTCCTGTTTCGATTCCGCGGGCCGCGAGTTGTGGCGTTTCACCCCCGGCAGAGAGGTGCGGGTGGAGGCGGAAGCGTATCGGCCACCCTTCCAGGTACGCGCCTTCGCAGTTCGGCCCGGACCGTCCCGCCAGATTGCGGTGATCAGCGCGCACGACGCGTATTTCCCCAGCCAATTGGCGATTCTCGATGGAGAAGGAAACGTGCTGGCCGAGTATTGGCACTCGGGGTACTTCTATTCGGTCCGTTACGCCGACCTGGACGGTGATGGGGGACCGGAGCTGTACGCAGGGGGCACTTCGAACGCCAGAAACATGGCGGATCTGGTGGTTTTCGATCCGGACCGGGTCGCCGGGGCCTCGCGGGAGCCGCCCGACTATCAGTTGCTGGGATTCGAACCCGGCACGGAGATCGCCCGCATCTTTTTTCCGCCTACGTGTCTGGCGCGGGCGGCGACGCAGCGCAACATCGTCATCGGGCTCCGGCTCATGGAGCGCGCTCTGATCGTGGAAACCCAAGAGGGAGCGGGGGCGCAAGCGCTCATCCATCGCCGCTTCACCGCCGGCCTCGCGCTGGAAGCAGCGGAGCCGACTGACGGGTTCCTCACCGCTCACGAGCGTTACCGGCGCATGGGGTCGATCGACCACGTCTGGACGCCCGACGAAGAAGCGTCGTTGCGCGAGATCATCCTCGAACGAGTTCCGCCCGGCTCCTGACCGGCCCGGCCTTCCGCCGGCGCGCCGTCAATCCGGCGCCGGCGCTCATTTGGCCAGCTTGCTGACCACCGAGAAGTCTTCGAGCGTGGTGACGTCGCCGGTCACCTCCTTTGTGGTGACGATCTCGCGCAGCAGGCGCCGCATGATCTTGCCGCTGCGGGTCTTCGGCAGGGCCTCGGCGAAGCGGATCTCCTTGGGCCGGGCGAACTTGCCGATCTCGTGCGAGACCCACTCGCGCAGCTCCTCGGCCAGCTTCTCGTGGTCGTGGTCGCCGCCCTTCAGCGTGATGAAGGCGCAGACGGCCTGACCGGTGATCTCGTCCGGTTTGCCCACCACCGCCGCCTCGGCCACCGCCGGGTGTTTCACCAGGGCCGATTCGATCTCCATGGTCGAGAGCCGGTGGCCGCTGACGTTCATGACGTCATCGACGCGGCCGAGGATCCAGAAGTAGCCGTCCTCGTCCCGGCGGGCGGCGTCGCCGGTGAAGTAGGCGCCGGGCACACGGCTCCAGTACTGCTCTTCGTAGCGTTTGGGGTCGCCCCAGATGGTCCGCATCATGGCCGGCCAGGGCCTCCGAATGACGAGGTAGCCTTCCTGGTTCGGTCCCACCGGCTTGCCGTCGAAGCCGACGACTTCGGGCAGGACTCCCGGTACCGGGAAGGTAGCCGAGCCGGGTTTCAAGGGGACCGCGCCGGGCATCGGGGAGATCATGATGGAGCCGGTCTCGGTCTGCCACCAGGTGTCCACGATGGGGCAACGTTTCTTTCCGATCACCTGGTAATACCACTCCCAAGCGGCGGGGTTGATGGGCTCGCCGACGGAGCCGAGCAGGCGCAGGCTGGAGAGGTCGTGCTGGTTCGGCCACTCGTCGCCGTGGCGCAGCAGCGCTCGGATGGCCGTCGGTGACGTATAGAGAATGTTGACCTTGTACTTCTCGACGATCCGCCACCAGCGGTCCCAGGCCGGCGTGTCGGGGGCGCCCTCGTACATCACGGTGGTGGTGCCCACCGAGAGGGGGCCGTAGACGATGTAGCTGTGGCCGGTGATCCAGCCGACGTCGGCGGCGCACCAGTAGACGTCCTCTTCCTTGATGTCGAAGATCCACTTCATCGTCATGGTGATGCCGAGCAGGTAGCCGCCGGTGGTATGAAGGATGCCCTTGGGCTTGCCGGTGGTGCCGGAGGTGTAGAGGACGAAGAGCGGGTGTTCGGCGTCCAGCGGCAGGGCCTCGCACTGGTCGGAGACCTCGGCCTCGAGTTCATGCCACCAATGGTCCCGGCCGGGCTTCATCTCGATCTGGGAGCCGGTGCGCTTGAGGACGATGACGTCCTTGACGCCGGGGCATTCCTCGAGCGCCTCGTCGGCGGCCTTTTTCAGGCGGACTTCCTTGCCGCGGCGCCAGCCGCCGTCGGCAGTGATCACCAGTGTGGCGCCGAGATCCTGGACGCGCGCTTTGAGGGCTTCCGAGGAAAAGCCGGCGAAGACGACGCTGTGGATGATGCCCAGCCGCGTGCAAGCGAGCATGGCCACCGGGAGCTCGGGAAGCATGGGCATGTAGATGATGGCGCGGTCGCCGGCTTTGTAGCCCCGTTCCTTGAGCACGTTGGCGAAGCGGCAGACCAGCCGGTGGAGGCCGGTGTAAGTGATCTTCCGCTCATCGCCCGGCTCGCCTTCCCAGATGATGGCGTACTTGTTGCCGCGCTTCTCCAGGTGGCGGTCCAGGCAGTTGTAGGACATGTTCGTCTTGGCCCCTGGGAACCACTTGACGAACGGGGGATCCCACTCGAAGACGTGGTTCCACTTCTCGAACCAGAAGAGTTCCTTCTCGGCCAGCTCGCCCCAGAACTTCTCGGGCTCGTTCTTGGCTCGCTCGTAAAGGTCGCGGTAGGCATCGATCCCGCTCACATTGGCCTGGCGGACGAAATCTTCGCTTGGTGGGTAAACGCTGCTGTCACTCATGGTTCCGGATCGTCTCCTCTCTGTTACGGAGCCCGTGCCGGGTCAGGGGAGCACGGAGGCCCTTGCTTCTCCCAGAGTGGGTATCAGTGGAATTGTATCAGAGAGTCCGGGCGCGGCCGGAAAGAGAAAAAACCGCGGGGAGACCGGACGCTCACTCGCTGGAGAGGTCCGGCTCGGGACGTTTGGCGTCGGGGTGGGTGATGTCGATGCTGCCTTTGAAGTAGGCGCCGTCCTCGATGACCACGCCGGCCATCTTCAGGTCGCCGGTGAGCTGGGCGTTGGAGCGGATACTGATGCGGCCGGAGGCATCGACGTTGCCGTGGACGCGGCCCATGATGTCCACGTCGCGGGCTCGGATGGTGGCGCGGACCCGGGCATGGGGGCCGATGGTGAGGCGGTGGTCGCCTAGGTCGACGGTGCCTTCCACACGGCCGTCGAGGTAGAGGTCTTCGTCGGCCTGAATGTCGCCCTTGAGCACGATGGAGCGGCCGAGGGTGGCTCCCTTACGGAGCGGTTGGATGGGATCGGACATGGCTGTTTCCGGCGCGCCCGCCGGCGGGATCCGGTGCGCGGGCTAACGGGTAGCAACTGGGGTGCCGGGATGCTGCGGCCCCGGTAACCCGTTGATATTTCATGTCCCGCGGCGGCCCCGCGGAGCCGACAACGGGGAAAAATCTACCGGCCCGGCAGGAATTACCGGGCGGGCGACGCCGCCGGGCGGAGCAGGATAGACTGAAAGACTTGCCGTGAAAGGGATCAGGCTCTGGGTACCGGTGGCGACGATGCTGCTGGTCTCCTTCATCAGCTACGTGGACCGCAACACGCTGGCGCTGCTGGCCCCGACGATTCTGGACGAGACGGGACTGTCGGCCGAGCAGTACGGCTTCATTATCTCCGCCTTTTCGGTGGCCTACATGATTGGGAACCCGATCTGGGGGCGGGCGCTCGACTACTGGGGTCTGCGCGCCGGCATGGCGGTGGCGGTGGCGGTGTGGACGCTGGCCTCGGCTTCGCACGCGCTGGTAGCCGGGTTCTTGGGGTTTGCCGCCGCCCGGGCGGCCCTGGGCTTCGGCGAGGGGGCCACCTTCCCCGGCGGGTTGCGGACGGCGATGCTGACCCTGCCGCCGTCGAAGCGGAGCCGGGGCGTGGCGGTGGCCTACAGCGGCGGGTCGCTGGGGGCGGTCGTCACCCCGCTGATCATTACGCCCATCGCGTTGTGGTGGGGCTGGCGGGCGGCGTTCCTGTTTACCGGGTTCATCGGGGCCATGTGGCTGACCTTGTGGGCCTTCGTCAGCCGCCGGCCGGATCTGAAGCACGACTACCGGGTGGCCGGCGACGTCCAGGCCGGGGCTTCCCCCGGGGTGGGCGACCTGCGCATCTGGAGCTTCGCCGTGCTCTACGCCGCCGGGGCGCTCCCCATCGCCTTCGTCATCTACGGTTCGGCCTTGTACTTGAACCGGGCGCTGGGCGCCGACCAGGCGCTGATCGGCAAGGTTCTCTGGCTGCCGCCGCTCGGCTGGGAGATCGGGTATTTTTTCTGGGGCTGGTTGGCGGACCGAGCGGCGGCCTCTGGGAAGGACCGGCTACCGCGGCTGAAACGCTTGCTGGGAACCGTGGCGCTGGTCGGTCTCAGCCTGGCCGCTCCGCCGTGGCTCGATTCGTTCGCCGGGACCATGGCCTTGTACGTGCTCTCGATGTTCTGCGCTGCGGGTTTCATCATTCTGTCGATCGCCTACGCCACCGACGTCTATTCTTCGCGGCATGCGGGGCTGATCTCGGGGATCGGCTCGGGCGCCTGGTCGGCGACGGTGGCCGTGGTGATGCCGGTGTTCGGCCACTTGTTCGACGGCGAGGCTTGGGCGGCGGCCTTCGCTGTGGCGGCGGCGATCCCGCTGGGCGGGTACCTGCTCTGGCTGGCGGCGGTGCGGCGGACGGCGGCTCCGGCGTGACGCTTCCCGCCGGGGGCGGAACCCGGAGATTCCGTTCGCGCCCGTTGCGACGGCGCAGGCGCTTGCGGTCAGATGGTTGCATCATGCGAACGGCAACTTTCTTATCCGGCTTGATTGCGGCGGCGCTCGCGGCGGGCTGTTCTCCGAAGCCCCAGCCTGCGGAAGAGGCGCCCGGCGCCGGGCGGCAGCTCGTCTATTTCGGCACTTACACCCGCGGTGAGAGCCGGGGCATTTACAGCGGCTGGTTCTCGCCGGCCACGGCGGAGGTCACCGGCCTCGAGCTGGCGGCCGAAGTCCCCAACCCGTCTTTCCTGGCCCTTCACCCGAACCGGAAATACCTGTATGCGGTCTCCGAAATGCTCGGCGGCGGGCAGAAGGAGGGTGCGGTATCGGCCTTTGCCATCGATCACGCGACCGGGAAGCTTACTTTGCTGAACCAGGTGAGCGCCCGTGGAGCCGGGCCGTGCCACGTCGCCGTCGACCACACCGGCAAATACGTGGCGGTGGCTAACTACGGTAGCGGCTCGACGGCGCTCTTTCCGATCGGTGGAGACGGCAGCCTCGGCGAGGCTACGGCGTTTGTGCAGCACCAGGGCAAGAGCGTTCATCCGCAGCGGCAGAAAGGGCCGCACGCGCACGAGGTGGTCTTCTCGCCCGACAACCGGTTCCTGTTGGTGGCCGATCTCGGTTTGGACGAAGTGCTCGTCTACCGCTTCGACGCGGCGACGGGGAGGCTGGAAGCGAACGACCCGCCGTTTGCACGGCTGGCTCCGGGCTCCGGGCCGCGGCACCTGGCCTTCCACCCGGTGAAGCCGTGGGTCTACGTGATCAACGAGCTGAGCTCGATGGTGACGGCCCTCCACTGGGACGCCGCGCGCGGGGCGCTCGAGGAGTTCCAGACCGTCTCCACGCTGCCCGAGGGCTTCCAGGGGGAGAACGCTCCAGCGGAGATCACCGTCCATCCCTCGGGTAAGTTCCTCTACGGTTCCAACCGTGGCCACGACAGCATCGCCGTATTCGCCATCGACCAGGAGAAGGGCACGCTGAGCGGTCTGGCGACGTTCTCCACCCGGGGCGAGTGGCCGCGCAACTTCAGCCTCGATCCGGGGGGCCGTTTCCTGCTGGCGGCCAACCAGAACAGCGACTCGGTCTCCATCTACCGGGTGGACGAGACGACCGGGCATCTGGAGGCCGTGGGCGAGCCGTTTGCGGTTCCCACGCCGGTGTGCGTGCTATTCGTTCCCTGAACCGTGGCGGCAGGGCCGCCGGTTAACGCCAAAGGTAGCGCTTCCAGTACAATGGCTGCGCTATGGGACGAGCGGATTCTGGACGGCGCAGCTTCCTGAAGAACGCGGGCGGGGCCCTGGCAGCCTCTGTATTCTCCGGTAAGGTTCTCGGCGCAAACGACCGGCTGGTGGGCGCTTACATCGGCACCGGCCGGATGGGTTTGGGCAACATCCGTTACTCGCGCCGGGCGGCCGACATCGTGCAGAAGTACGTCTGCGACGTTTACGAGCCGAACCTCCAGAAGGCCGTGGACGCGACCGACGGCAAGGCGAAGCCGGTGCATGATTTCCGCGAGATCCTGGCCGACCCGGAGGTCGATTTCGTTTGCATCTCGACGCCGGACCACTGGCACGCCTATATGACGGTGGAGGCCTGCAAGGCGGGCAAGGACGTTTACGTCGAGAAGCCGATCTCGGTGACGGTGGAAGAGGGCGTCCAGATGGTCCGGGCGGCGCGCAAGTACGAGCGGGTGGTCCAGGCGGGGACCATGCAGCGCTCGGGGCTGCACTTCCAGCAGGCGGTGGAGATCGTGCGGCGCGGCGTGCTGGGCAAGGTGACCTTCTGCCGGACGTGGAACTACTCGAACCAGGGCCGGGAGGGGATCGGCAACCCGCCGGACACCGATCCGCCGAAGGATCTCGACTGGGACATGTGGCTCGGGCCGGCGCCGTACCGGCCGTTCAACAAGAACCGCTTCGGCGTCGATCCGAAGCACTTCTCGCACTTCCGCTGGTTCTGGGACTACGCCGGGGGGATGATGACGGACTGGGGCGTCCACCTGCTCGACATCGTGCAGTGGGCCTTCGACGAGGAGATGCCCAAATCCATCGTCGCCCTGGGCGGCAAGTACTACATCCAGGACAACCGCGAGACGCCGGACACGCTCGAAGTCACCTATGAGTACCCGAGCGGGTTCCTGGCGGTGTACGAGAACCGGATCGAGAACCGGCACACCTATGCCGAGGGAGCCAACATCTCGTTCCACGGCGCCCGGGGCACGCTTTATCTGTCGCGGCGCGGCTACCGGATCGTTCCGGAGGAGATCGAGGGCAACGAACTGGGCGCGGTGGAGGTACGCTCCTTCAACCAGGCCAACGTCGCCCACTGGAAGAACTTCTTCCACTGCATGCGGACCCGCGAGCGCCCGATCTCGGATATCGAGAAATGCCAGCGCTCGACGACCACGTGCCTGCTGGGCAACGTGGCCCTGCGGAGCCGCTTGCGGATCGAATGGGACGAGAAGGACTGGACCACGGTCCAGGAGGAGGCCCGGCGCTTCTTGCGGCGCGAGGCGCGCGATCCGTGGAAGATCGTGGTGTGAGCCGGGGCGTGGCGGCACGGGAGGGGAGGTAAGACAACGATGGGCACCGGATGCAACCGGCGGCAATTCTTGAGAGGGGCGGCGGCCGGATGGGCCGCTCTGGCGGCGGGGGGCGCCGGGGCGGCCGAAGAGCCTCTGCCCAAATTGCGGGTGGGCTTCGTCGGCGTGGGCAACCGCGGCAGGAGCGACCTGCGGGAGTTGTTGCTCACCGGCGGGGTGGAGGTCCGCGCCATCTGCGACATCGTCGAGGCCAAGGTGGTCCAGGCACAGAAGATGGTGACCGACGCCGGGCTGCCGAAACCGGCCGAGTATAGCCGGGGGCCCGAAGACTACAAGCGCTTGTGCGAGCGCGACGACCTGGACCTGGTCTGCACGGCGACGCCCTGGGAGCTGCACACGCCGGTCTGCGTGGCGGCGATGAAGGCGGGCAAGCACGCGGCCACCGAGGTGCCGGCGGCCATCACGCTGGAGGAGTGCTGGGAGCTGGTGGAGACTTCGGAGAAGACCGGCCGCCATTGCATCATGATGGAGAACTGCAACTACGACCGGGTGGAGCTCATGGTGCTGAACATGGTGCGCCAGGGGCTTCTGGGGGACCTGGTCCACGCCCGCTGCGGCTACCTGCACGACCTTAGAGCAGGCAAGTTCAACCCGCGGCGGGACGTGCTGTGGCGGCTGCAGCACTCCATCCGGCGCAACGCGGATCTCTATCCCACGCACGGGCTCGGGCCGGTGGCGCAGTGCCTGAACATCAACCGCGGCAACCAGTTCGACCACCTGGTCTCGATGAGCTCGAAGTCCCAGAGCCTGCACGACTACGCCGTGGAGACCTTCGGGCCCGATAGCTGGGAGGCGAAGCTCGACATCGCCCTGGGCGACGTGGTGACGACGCTGATCCGCACCCGCGCCGGCCAGACCATCGTCGTCACCCACGACACGAACACGCCGCGGCCCTACAGCCGGGACTTCCTGATCCAGGGCACGAAAGGGATCGTGCGGAAGTACCCGGCGGCGAAGATTTACATCGACAAGCGGAGTCCGCGGCACCGGTGGGAAGATCTGCTGGAAAACTACGCGGACGAGTACGAGCATCCTTTGTGGCGGGCCTTGCGCGAAAGGGCGAAGGGGTCGGGCCACGGCGGGATGGACTTCATCCAGGCGTACCGGCTGGTCTACTGCCTGCGGCGGGGGCTGCCGCCGGACAGCGACGTCTACGACGCGGCGGCGCTGAGCGCGGTGACGGAGTTGAGCGAGCGTTCGATCGGGAACCGCAGCCGTACGGTGGACTTTCCGGACTTCACCCGGGGCGGCTGGATGCGGCGCGAGCCGCTGGGGATCGTCGAGGCCTGACGGTTCCCGGCGGGGCGGTGTGAGCCAGGGGCGCGCCGCGTGGAGACAAGAGTTGGCGCCGGACGGCGAGGGAACTCCGTTTCCGGCCGTGGCGGCGTCAGGAGGATAGAGTTCATGCGCAGGAAACAGACGATCACCATCTGGATTCTCGCCGCGGTGGGCGTCGCCGGGCTGCATGCGAAGGCCGCCGGGGACGGCTTCATCCCGCTGTTCAACGGAAAGGATCTCTCCGGCTGGGCGCCGGTGGGCACGCCCGAGGCCTTCACCGTCAAGGACGGGGCCATCTACTCGACGGGCGCCCGGCCCTACCCCTCCTGGCTGCGGACGGTGAACCAGTACGAGAACTTCGTCTTCCGCTTCGAGTACATGACGCCGGGCTGGTACGAGGGCGGGGTGCTGTTTCACGCGCCCCTTCACGGGCCGGCGTCGAAGCTGGGCTTCAAGCTGCACCTGCGGCACGACCACAAGAAGTACGGAGTTCGGTCGCCGATGGCGATCTATGACGTCGCGGCGCCGTCGGCCATCCCGGCGAAGCCCCCGGGGGAGTGGAACGAGTGCGAAGTGGAAGTGAGCTGGCCGCGGCTCCGGGTGAGGTTGAACGGGACGCTCATCCACGACATCGACATGAGCGCCGAGGAGGCGTTGAAGTACCGCCTGCGCAGGGGTTATATCGGCATCCAGAACATCGGCGGCCGGGCCTACTTCCGCAACCTGCGGATCAAGCCTTTGCCGGACGGCGGCGAGCGTTGGACGGACCTGCTCGCCGGGGGAATCGGCGCCTTCGAGACCCACGAGGACGCCGTGTGGGCGGTTCGTAACGATACGCTCATCGGGGCGGGCAACAACGGCGTGGCGGTGACGAAGCAGATCTTCGAGGGGCCTTTCGAGCTGCAGGTCTGGGTGAAGACGATCGTCAACGGCAACGGGGGCGTGTACTTCTACCACGACGGCGAGAAGGGCGTCGAAGTGCAGTGCTTCAACACTCCGGACAGCACGAATCCGACCGGCAGCATCTACGGGATCGCCCCGGCGGCGCGGGTGGAGGCCCGGGACGAGGAGTGGTACCTGATGCAGATCTTCGCCGACGGCCCGCGGGCGATGGTGCTGGTGAACGGCGAGAAGGTCGCCGAGACCCAGGCGCTGAAGCCGCCCTACGAGGGCCGCATCGGCTTCCAGCTCCATACGCCGGCCTCGGTGATCTACTACCGGGGCGCCCGGATCAAAGATGCCTCGGACGTCTTTTCTCACGGTGGCTGAGCGCGGCCGGCGGCAGGTACGGGCCCCGCGTACACCCAGTACTTCCGTTCCATGCCGGGAATCGGCATCCGTGGTAGCGTAATGGGTGACGGGACGTGATCCGGGGTGGAAGGAAGCGCAACTATGGACCAGGCGCTCATCCGGGCCGATAGAGTCACTAAGAAGTTCCGTTCCGGCGAGACGGATCTGGTCGTGTTCGAAGGGCTCAGCTTCGAGGTGAGCGAAGGCGAGCAACTCGCTTTGGTAGGCGAGTCCGGGGCCGGCAAGTCCACCTTGCTGCACCTGCTGGGGGGGCTGGACGAGCCGAGCGGTGGGACGATCTACTACGGCTCGCGGGACATCTTCGCCATGGGCGACGCCGAGCGGGCCGATTTCCGGAACCGGCAGATCGGCTTCGTCTGGCAAATCCAGTCGCTGTTGCCGGAGTTCACCGCTTTGGAGAACGTCATGATGCCGTTGCTGATCCGGGGCGTCGAGCGGGAGCGGGCGAGGCCGGAGGCCATGCAGCGGCTGGAGGAAGTGGGACTGGCCGCCCGGGCCGGGCACCGGGCGGGGGAGCTTTCCGGGGGCGAGCAACAGCGGGTGGTGCTGGCCCGCGCCCTGGTCACCCGGCCCCGGGTGCTGCTGGCCGACGAGCCCACTGGCAACCTCGACCACCGCACCGGGGAGCGGATCATCGACCTGCTGGCGGAGCTGCACCGCCGCCACGGGCTGACATCGGTTTACGTGACCCATAATCTTGGGTTCGCGCGGCGGTGTGATCGCATCTTAGAATTAAAGGAGGGGAGGCTCTCCCCCGTGCCGGCGGTATCCGCGCCGGGCGGAGCCGCTGGGGAGACAGGCAGTCATGTTTGAACGATATACAGAGAAGGCCCGCCGGGTCATTTTCTTCGCCAGGTACGAGGCAAGCCAGTTCGGCAGCCCGTACATCGAGACCGAGCACCTGCTGCTCGGGCTCCTGCGCGAAGACAAGGCGTTGGCCAACCGGTTCCTGCGCTCTCACGCGGCGCTGGAATCGATCCGCAAACAGGTGGAAGCCCACACCACCATTCGGGAAAAGGTTTCCACCTCGGTGGACCTGCCGCTGAGCCACGAGTGCAAGCGCGTGCTGGCTTATGCGGCTGAGGAAGCCGAGAACCTCGGGCACAAGCACATCGGCACCGAGCACCTGCTGTTGGGGCTGTTGCGCGAGAAGAAGTGCTTCGCGGCGGAGATCCTCGAAGAGCGGGGTTTGCGCCTGAACCACGTCCGGGAGGAGATCGCCCGTTCCAGTTCGGAGAAGATCACCTCCAACCGGCCCAAGGAGAGTTCGCTGCTCAACGAGTTCAGCCGCGACCTGACCCAGGCGGCCATGGACGGGCTGCTCGACCCGCTCATCGGGCGCGAGTACGAGGTGGAGCGGGTGATCCAGATCCTCTGCCGGCGGACCAAGAACAACCCGGTGCTGATCGGCGAGCCTGGTGTGGGGAAGACGGCCATCGTCGAGGGCCTGGCCCAGCGCATCGCCGACGGCGACGTCCCCAGCTTCCTGGCCGACAAGCGGATCCTGGCGCTGGACCTCTCGCTGATCGTTGCGGGGACCAAGTATCGGGGGCAGTTCGAGGAGCGCCTGAAGACCATCATGAAGGAGTTGATGGAGAACCAGAACGCCATCATCTTCATCGACGAGCTTCATACGCTGGTCGGGGCCGGCTCCGCGGAAGGCTCCCTCGACGCCGCAAACATTCTCAAACCGGCGCTGTCGCGGGGTGAGATCCAGTGCATCGGCGCCACCACGCCGGCCGAGTTCCGTAAGTCGATCGAGAAGGACCGGTCGCTCGAGCGCCGCTTCCAGGCCGTGAAGGTCACTCCACCGACCGAGGAGGACGCGGTCAAGATCCTTTTTGGAATCAAGGAGCGCTACGAGAAATTCCACGCCGTGGCCTACACCGACGAGGCGATCCGCACTGCGGTGCACGCCTCCAGCCGCTTCATCCCGGACCGGTTCCTGCCCGACAAGGCGATCGACCTGATCGACGAGGCGGGCGCCCGGGTGAAGCTGCGGCAGACGACGCTGCCGCCGGAGGTCTCCGAGGTCCAGAAGCGGATCAAGTTCATCGTCCAGCGGATGGAGAACGCCATCGCCAACCACGAGTTCGAAAAGGCGCGCTTCTACTCCGACGAGGAGCGCAAAGAGCGCGAGAACCTCCGGCTGCTGCGCGAGAAGTACAACCTGGACGACACCTCCACCGGCGTGGTGGGCAAGGACGACATCGAGGACGTGGTGGCCCGTTGGACGGGCGTGCCGATGACCTCGATCCGCGAGGAGGAGATCACCAAGCTGCTGCGGATCGAGGAGGAGCTGCACAAGCGGGTGATCAGCCAGGACAAGGCGATCAGCGCCATCGCCCGAGCGATCCGGCGCTCCCGCGCGGGCCTGAAGTCGCCCAAGCGGCCGGCGGGTTCGTTCCTGTTCCTGGGCCCGACGGGCGTGGGCAAGACCGAGGTGGCTCGGGCCTTGGCCGAGTTCCTCTTCGGCAGCGAGAAAGCGCTGATCCGTTTCGACATGTCCGAGTTCATGGAGAAGCACTCGGTCTCGAAGCTGATCGGCTCGCCGCCCGGTTACGTTGGATACGAAGAAGGCGGGCAGCTCACCGAACGGGTGAAGCGGTCGCCTTACTCGATCATCCTGCTCGACGAGATCGAGAAGGCCCACCCGGACGTCTACAACATCCTGCTGCAGGTCTTCGAGGACGGCCAGCTCACCGACGGGCTGGGCAACACGGTGGACTTCAAGAACACGATCATCATCATGACCTCGAACCTGGGGGCGCGGCACCTGGAGAAGAAGTCGCCGATGGGCTTCGCTTCGCCGGCCACCGAAGGCATCCCGACGCGGATCGAGGATCTGGTGATGAGCGAAGTGAAGCGGGCCTTCAATCCCGAGTTCCTGAACCGGCTCGACGAAGTGATCCTCTTCAACCCCCTGAGCGACGAGGACCTGCTCAAGATCATCGAGCTATTGGTCGAGCAGATCAACCAGAACCTCGCGAGCAAGGAGCTGAAGATCCGGCTGGCCAAGGAAGCCGCCAAATACATCCTCGAGAAGACCTGCGGAGACCGCAGCTACGGCGCCCGGCCGCTGCGCCGGGCGCTGCAGAAGTACATCGAGGATCCGCTGTCGGACGCTCTGATCCAGGGCACCCTGCCTCGGCCGGCGGAACTGGAGATTTACCTCGGTGACGACGGCATTTATTGCCGCCCGATGAAGCAGGAGCAGCCCGTAGCCGCCGGCGGCGCCGGGGACGACGAAGGCCAGCAGCCGGGTATCAAGCTCTACGTGTTCTGAACTTTGGGGGAGGCGCCCGGCCGCGGCGGGGCCGTCTGCCGGAGCGCATCCCGGGTGGCGGGTCCCTCCGGCCCGCCGGCAGGTGTTGGAGTTCACCTCAAACCGCCCTGATCATCGGGCAAATGACTCCTACCAGGGAAGCGGTCGGGACGCGGCTTCAGCTGCCTGTTCCGCCCGCCGATCCTGCTAAGGCCCAAGAAACGGGGGGCGTCTGCATCGTTGAGCGCAGGGCGGGATATGGAGATGGATGCACAGCCCCCGGCGCTGAACACCTCGCAGGAGATCCGCCTCGTTTCCCACTGCCGGCACGTGGACAGGCTGCTGGGGGATATCGAGAACGTCCTGAATGCTTCTCTCACCAGCCCTGCCTTCCCCCGCGTCCGCGCTGACCTCAGTCCGGCAGAAGCGAAGGTGGTCGCCGATTACGTTGCCCGCATTCGAGCTCAGATGGTGCGGGTCCTGGACGGCCTCGGAATCCGGCCGCCCGAACCGGACCTGGGGGCCCGGCACTCGATTCGCGTCAGTCTCGCCTTCGCTCGAGTAGCCCTCGAGGAGATCCGGCCGGAACACATGATCGGTTACGGTGGGCTGCCCGAGGCTCTCGTGCCGGAACTGGAAGGGCTGTCAGCGGAGTTGCAGGCGCTGGTAAACCGGCTCGACAGCTACCTTGGGCGCGGGGACGGCGGCGCGGCGTCGCGGCTGGCGGAGCTGAGTGCGACGGGCGATGAGGCGGTCCTTGCCAGGGAGTTGGAGCGCATCATCACCACCCATGGGCTGGTGGAGTTCCGGCCGGCTCTGGCACGCATCGCCGCCCGTCTCGCGGAGAGCCGCTTCGAAATCGCGGTCTTTGGGCAGGTGAGCAGCGGGAAGTCATCGCTGCTGAATCACATCCTGGGCGCGGAAATCCTGCCGGTGGGCGTGACCCCGATCACGGCGGTGCCGGCACGCCTCGTCGCTGGAGAGAACCCGCGGATGATGGTTTCGTTTGCCGGTGGAACCACGGAAAGGCTTCCTGTGTCGAGGTTGCCGGAGTTTGTCACCGAACAGGGGAATCCGGGGAATGCCAAAGCCGTCACTGCGATCGTCGTCGAGTACCCATCCAGGCGGTTGCCTGAGGGCGTCGCGCTGGTTGACACCCCGGGACTCGGTTCACTCGCGGGCGCCGGCGCCGCTGAGACGCGATCGTATCTGCCGGAGTGCGATCTGGGGGTGGTCCTCATCAACGGGGCCGCGTCGCTGGCGGCGGAGGATCTCTCGACGATCGCATCGCTGCATGAAGCGGGCATTCCGGCGATGGCGGTGGTCAGCAAGGCGGACCTGGTTCCGGCGGAAGAGCGGAAGCGGACCATCGAGTACGTGGAAGAGCGGATTCTGGCCGCGCTCGGCGCCGCTGTTCCCGTGGATGCAGTCAGCATGGTCGGCCCGGACAAGGACTTGCTGGACAAGTGGTTTGAAAACCGGATCGCGCCCTTGTATGCGCGCCGCCGGGCGGCCGCAGCGGAGTCCTCGAGACGCAAGCTCGCCGCCTTGCGCACGTCGGTAACGAACGCGCTGCGCACGAAACTGGAGCACGCCGCAAGCCCCGCGCCAGGCGACCCCGGCCGGCTGCGGGAGCTGGAACGCCGGCTTCGCCGAGCCGGGGGTATGGGCGCCGAAGTGCGGCGGCGCTGCCTGAAGCAGATCCACGGGCTCCGGAGCTCGAGCGAAGCCGTGGTTCACCGGGCGGCGCAGAGGCTGGCTGCGTCCCGGGCGGCAAAGTCCGCTGAAGATGTCTCTACGGCGATCAATGAGGCGATCGTCGAAACCGCGCACGAAACGATGGTGACGGTGGCCGCCGAAGTGAATCGTTGGCGTGCCGAAATGGCTTCCGCCTTGCGGGAGACGGCAGCGGCCCTCACGCTGCACGACGCTCCCGACGAGCCGGAATTCCCGGGCGTCGATCGCGGCGCGCCCCGAGCCGATGCAGCCGTCAGCGTGCCGGGGGTTCGGCGCCCGCTAGGCTTCCTTCCCCGCCGGCTGGCCGGCTGGTGGCTCCAGCGGCGGCTCCGCCGGGCGGCTGGGCCGGCGGTGGAAGAAGCGCTTCTCGCCTATAGCCGCGTCATGGAAACGTGGCTGCGCCGGGCTCTGGCCGCGCTCCGGGACCGGTTCGAGGGCTACGCAGGGGTGTACCGAGCGCACTTGGAAAGAACGATTGCCGGTGCGGCCGTTCCGCCTCGAGATCGTGAGGCCGTTCGGCGCGATCTGGAGCGCTTGGCCCGCTTGGCGCCGCGGGATCCGGCACTGGAAAGCTGAGGAGGGATCCAGCGGGGTCCCGCCCCGTGCCCGAGGGCTGCGGAGCGCCACCGGTTGAACCGCCACCACTAGAGGAGCATGGACCCCGCCGGAGCAGGTCCGGGCCGCGGCGCAGGTCTCAGACCCGGCTCCCGGTGAGATTCCGGCGCGACGCCTTCCGCCTCGGATCCGCCGGAGCGAATAGCCGAACGGGCCGGCGGCCACGCCGTGGAGGCTTTTCAGCGGTCCTTCAGAAGAGGGGGCTAGACTTGTATCTTCTCGGAGAAGGTTGCTGTTTCTTTGTGCGGCAATCGAGTGGAAACGGTTCCGGAAGGAGGTCGATCACCGGTGAGACTCTCGCTGGGCTTGTTCGTTCTGGTGATTTCGTGGCCGCTGTGGGCCGCGGAGGCACAGTCCGCGGCGCCGGGCCCGTTGACCCTGGAGGACTGCGTGCGGCTGGCCCTGGAAGCTCCTTCTCCGGCGAGCCTGGCTGACCAGGCCGTCGGGATCGCCCGGGAGCAGGGGACCGTCGCTCGCTCCGGGATCCTGCCCCAGGTGCGGTTCGGTAATGGATTCGTTTACAACAGTCCTCGGCTGACGCAGCGTGACCAGTTCAGCTTCGTTGCCCTGAACGGCATCCGCGAGTACCTGATGGTGGTGGACTCGAGCTGGGAGATCGACCTGTCGGGGCGGTTGCGCGCCGGGCTGGCCATCGCGCGCGCACAGAGGAACCTCGCCGAGGCGGATCGGCGTCTGGCCCGGCGGGATTTGCGGCGGGCCGTCGCCGTGGCCTATTACGACGTGCTCTTGACGAGGCGGCTGGCGAAACTCGAAACGGCGGCGCTCGATGAGGCCCGGGATTTCGAGAAGCGCACGCAGGCCCTTCAGGCGCAGGGCGAAGCTTCCATGGCCGACGTGTACAAGGCAAAAGCTCAGCGGGCTCGGTTCGAGCGGCGGGTCAGCCAGGCGCGCATGAACGCCCGGCTGGCGAACCAGGTGCTGGCCTCCTATTGGACCGACGACGTGGACCGGGAGCTGAACCTGGAAGATACCCTGGACCGGCCCCCGCCGCTGCCGGCGGAGCTGGCGGCGCCGCCCGCGGCGGTTCCGTCCATCGTCCGGCGGCGGCCGGAACTCCAGCGCTTCGAAGCCCTGCGGCAGCAGTTCCGCGGTGAGGAGACGGCGGCGAAGGCGCAACTGCGGCCGCAGGCGAACGTCGTCTTCCAATATGGCTTGGACTCGAATTATGTCCGGTGGGCGGACCGAGGCTACGCCGCCTTCGTGACCCTCGAGATTCCGTTGTTCGACTGGTTCCGCTCGCGCGGCGCCGCCCGCCAGGCGCGCTACCGGGCCGCGCAGATCGCTCACCAGCGCGCCATTGCCCTCCGGGCCTTTTCGCGGGAATACTTCGCCGCGAAAGCACGCGCCGAGTCCTGGCACGAGCGCATTGCCGTTGCCCGGGACGAACTTCGCAACGCGCGGGAGAACTTGCGGCTGGCACGCCTGCTCTACGAAGGCGGTGAAGGGCTGGCGTTGGACGTCGTCACGGCGCAGACCCAGGTCGCCGACAGCGGAACGGCCTATTACACGGCGATCGCCGGTTACCTGAAAGCCTTGGTGGATTTCGAGGTGGCATCCGGAAAATGAGACCCCTGCTGATCTTGATCCAACCTTTTCTGATCGCGGCGACACTGCTGGTGTTCGGCTGCGGCCCGGCTGAAGAGGCGGCGCCGGAGCTCGTCGTTCCGGTCAGGACAGCGCGGGCCGAGCGATCCGACATCGAGGCCGTGGTGGCGGCGCCGGCCGCCGTTTTTCCCCTGTCCGAGACCAAAGTGGCGGCCCGGCTCACGGCGCCGATCGAAGCGTTGAAAGCAGGCAAGGGCGATGTTGTGCGCCGGGGCCAGTTATTGGCCCGGCTGGTCTCGGGCGACCTCGAGGCGCAGCGGGACGAAGCGGCCGCCCAGGTAGCGAACGCCGAGGCCGACCTCGCCAAGCTTTCGGCGGGCACGTTGCCGGCGGAGATCGAACGCGCCCGGGGTCAGGTGGAAACCACGGCGGCGGCCCTGGAGGAAGCCGAAAAGATCTACCAGCGGCGAAAAGCGCTGTTCGACGAAGGGGCCATTCCGGAGCGGGAGCTGCTGGTGGCCAGGACGAGGTACGAGCAAGCCCGCACGAACCACCAGGTAGCCCAGCGCTCTCTGAAGTTGCTGCTCGAGCATTCCAGGCAGGAGGATATCCGGATGGCGCGGAGCCGCCTGGAGCAGGCGCGGGCGCGGCTCCGCTACATCGAGCAGCAGCTCTCCTACACCCTCATCCGTAGCCCCTACGATGGGGTGATCACGGAGCAGTTTCTTTACCCCGGCGACATGGCGAAGCCGGACACGCCGATCTTTACCGTCATGGACCTCTCGATCGCCGTGGCCCGCGCCCAGGTGCCGCTCGAGAAGGCGGCCGCGATCCGCAAGAACCAGGCGTGCCGGTTCACTTCCTACGACGCCCCGGAGCGGGCTTTTCAAGGCAAGGTAACGATGGTGAACCAGGCGGCGGACCCGATGCGGCGCACGGTGGAAGTCTGGTGCGGGATCCCCAACCGGCAGGGGGCTCTGAAAGCCGGAGCGTTCGGCGAGGTAGCCGTCGTCACCGCCGTTCACCACGGAGCCACGGTGGTCCCGCTGCCGGCCGTCCAGTTCGAGGAAGGGACGCGGCGCGGCGTCGTCTGGGTGGCCGGGGCCGATGGAGGGGCGCACGAGCGGAAGGTGACTACGGGCGTAGTGGACGGAGAACGGGTGGAGATCCTTTCCGGTGTCCGACCTGGGGCGACGGTGGTGATCGAGGGCGCTTACGGCCTGGCTGAGGGCGTGAAGCTCCGCGTGCTGCAGCCGGGAGACGGAGAGACCCAGCAGTGAGCAGTGGAGCGCTTGCTGAATTCGTCCAGTCCCACGCGCGGGCGCTCGTGCTCGTGGCCCTCACCCTGGCTCTCGCCGGGGCGGTCTTCACTTTCGTGCTGCCCATTTCCCTGTTCCCGCAAACCGACTTTCCGCGGATCGTCATCCTCGTGGACAACGGGATCGCGCCGGTGGACGTGCAGATGCTCACCGTCACCCGCCGCATCGAAGAGGCGGTGCGGCTGGTTCCCGGAGTCACCGACATCCGCTCGGTCACCGCCCGGGGCTCGACGGAAATCAGCGTCTTCTTCCGGTGGGACGTGGACATCGTGGATGCGCTGGAACTTGTCGAAGGCCAGATCGCGCAGATCACCCCGACGCTGCCGCCGGAGTCGCGCTTCTATATCAACCGGCTCACCTTTTCGGTCTTCCCGATGCTCGGCTTCAGCCTGACCTCGCGCGACCGCAGCCTGACGGATCTCTGGGAGCTGGCCTACTACGACATCGCCCCGCGCCTCTACCGGATCCCCGGCGTGATGGAGACCCGTATCGTCGGGGGCCGGGAGCCCGAGTTCCACATCCTGGTGGATCCGGAGAAGCTCAACGGTTACAACTTGCCCTTGACCCGCGTCGTGGATGCGATTCGCAACACCAACTTGATCGCGGCGGCGGGAATGCTCCAGGAGAACTACCACCTGTACCTGACCACCGTCACCGGCCTCATGCGCAAAAAGGAGCAGATCGAAGATGCGGTAGTGGCCACGGTCCAGGGGACGCCTGTTCGGGTGCGGGATCTGGCCCGGGTCGTGCGCGGCGAGCGGCCGGTCTACAACATCGTCACCGCCGACGGCCGGCCGGCGGTGCTCGTAAACGTTCTACAGCAGCCGGACGGCAACGCGATCGAGATCGCCCGGGCGGTGCGCGAGGAACTCCGGAAGATCCGCCAGACGCTCCCCGGCGACATCCAGATGGCCACCTTCTACGACCAGTCGGTCCTGGTGAGTGATTCCATCTTCGGCGTCCGGGATGCGATCCTGATCGGCTTGGCGCTGGCCGTGGGCATCCTGCTCGGCTTCCTGAAGGACTGGCGGACGACGCTGATCGCCGCCCTGGTGATTCCCATCTCCCTGCTGGTGGCGGTGATCTTCATGCAACTGTTCCGCATGAGCTTCAACCTGATGACTCTGGGCGGGCTGGCGGCTTGCGTGGGCATTGTCATCGACGACGCGATCGTCATGGTCGAGAACATCATGGTGCACATGTCGTTGGGGCAGGACGCCTCCTCGGCGGCCAAGAGCGCCATCACCGAACTGACACCGGCCCTGATCGGTTCCACGCTCACACCGATCGTCGTCTTCCTGCCGCTCGTCTTTCTCGGAGGCATTACGGCCGTCTTTTTCCGGGCTCTGGCGATGACGATGGTGACGGCGCTGCTGGCTTCGCTGGCCCTGGCGATCTTCGTGACGCCGGTGATCGCCCAGTTCTTTCTCAAGCGCCGGAAGGTGGTCCGGGCGGAATCGCTGGAGGCCGCCGAACAGGCGGGCGAGGGCCGCTGGCTCCGGATGTTGACCGGGCGCTACGAGCGTGCTCTTCACTGGTGCCTGACTCACGGCTGGGTGGTTCTCGGAGCGGTGGCGGTGATCGTCGTTTGCTCCTTCGCGCTCTACCTGCACCTGGGAAGCAGCTTCTTGCCGGAGCTCGACGAGGGCGCGTTCGTGCTGGACTACATCATGCCCCCGGGCACGTCGCTCGAAGAGACCAACCGCGTTCTGCTCCACATCGAAGAGATTCTGAGGGACACCCCGGAGGTCGAGAGCTACTCCCGGCGCACCGGCGCCCGGCTGGCGCTGGCGATCGCCGAGCCGAACACCGGCGATTTCCTGGTCAAGCTCAAGCCGTTCCCCCGGCGGCCCCTCTCGGAAGTGGTGGACGAGATCCGCCGGCGGATCCTCTCCAGCGAACCGGCGATCGAAGTCGAGTTCCCCCACATTCTCGAGGACCTGATCGGCGACCTCGCCTGGTCTCCGCAGCCGATCGAGATCAAGGTCTTCCATCCCGATCAGCAGGTCGCCCTGGATCTGGCGATGAAGATCGAAGCGTGGCTGCCGAAGGTTCGCGGCGTAGTGGACATCGTGAACCAGAACGTGGTGATCGGTCCGGCGGTGAATTTCCGGGTGGATCCCGTCAAAGCAGCCCGGGCCGGTTTCTCGGTCCGCGACGTCGCCGACCTGCAGGCGGCGATGATGGACGGTGTCCGGGCTTCGGAAACGATCATCGGCACACGGCTCTACGGGCTCCGCGTCCGCTACCCGGAACCGTATCGCTCCCGCGTCGAGCGGATCCGGGAGCTGCAAGTGACTTCACCGGCCACCGGGGCGATGGTGCCGCTGGCAAGCATCGCCGACGTCGAACTGGAGTCGGGCCAGCGCGAGATCAGGCGCTACAACCTCAAGGAAGCAATCGTCGTGACGGCCCGGCTCTCGGGGCGCGATCTGGGTTCGGCGATGCGGGAGATCCAGCAGCGCATGCCCCAAGAACTCGAGATCCCGGCCGGCACGGACATCGAATTCGGCGGTCTGTACAAGATTCAGCAGGAATCGTTCCGGGGCCTCACCCAGGTTCTCGTCGCCTCCGTGCTGCTGATCTTCATCATTCTGGTTTTCGAGTTCCGTTCTTTCGCTCAGCCGCTGGCGATTCTCGCGGCGACGCTGCTATGCACTTCAGGCTCGCTGTTGGCGGTCTGGCTCACCGGCGAGACGCTGAACATCTCCTCTTTCATGGGCATGATCATGGTGATCGGCATCGTGCACAAGAATGGAATCCTGATGCTCGACGCCGAGCAGTATTTCAGCTCCCAGGGGCTGGGGTTGCGGGACGCGATCTACCATGCCGGGCGGCGGCGCTTGCGCCCGATTCTGATGACGGCGCTGGCGACGATCCTCGGGATGCTCCCGCTGGCGTTGGGCATCGGGGCCGGGGCCCAGATCCTGCGGCCGTTGGCGATTGCCGTGATCGGGGGCGTGGCGATCTCGATGGCGCTCTCGCTGCTGGTCACTCCGGTGCTGTATTACCGGGTCCGCCAATGGGTGTCCTGAAAGGGGCGCCCGGGTTTCGTCTCGGGCATGGGAATGTAACATATTCCCAGGAACCCGGCCGGCCGCTTCGCGCACCCGTGCGATGGTGGTTTAATGTTGTGATAAGGCGATGTCACCTGGGCAGGCAGTGCGAGGCCGGTGGCAGACGGTTGGCCCTGTCCGGGAAGGCTCGGCTCGAGAGCGTACAAGGAGGGACTCATAGGGCCATGTCAAAGTTGGGGGGACTCTCCACAACCAGTGATTGCCGGCGCGGCCGGCGGCTCTGCGCGGCGGCCTGTCTGGCGGGCATACTGCCGCTTCTGGCGCTTTCCGCGAGGGCGGCGCCCGTTGCGGATCGGGTCAGGAAGCTCGAGGCGTCGGGTAGCGCCCTTCAGGCCCTGACGCTGTTGGAGGAGCAGGTTCAGCGGCGGGGAGATCTCGAGACCCTGCGCACCTATGCCGAGTTCCTCGACCGCCACGGCGACGGGCGGGCGCGTGAGGCGTACGAGAAACTCGTCAAGGCCGGCGGCGCTGAGCCGTGGGTCTTGCGGCGCCTGGTGATTCTCAACTTGTTGGCCGGCGATCGGGAGACGGCCGCCCGCTGGCTCGAGCAGTACCGGAAGGCCGGGGGCGCGGATCTGCCTCCCGCCGTTCCCCGGGCGACGGCGGTCCCCCCGCCGGAGCACTACATCGAGATCCCTGGGCCCCTGAGTTCGTTCTCCCGCATGGCCGCCTTCTCTTCCGAACTCGAACCGGACGATGTCCTGCCGGCTATCGCCCGCAACGTCATCACCAGCGGCTACCGGATCACGGCCAGCTACGAAGGGCTCCAGCCCACGGAATATATGAAGCTTCTGTTGCGCTATGTTTCGCAGGCGCGGGAACTGGAGCAGCTCGCCGACGACACGGGAATGATCTGGATCGAGCAGTGCGATTCGACCAAGACGGCCGATTTGCTCCGCGTACTGGGTTACCGCATGAGGGGTGGCTGCGGCGCGGAAGTCATTCTGGAAACCGTGAATGCGAGCCGTGCTTTCCTGACCATCGATTCGGGGTTCCCGCTGGCCGAGTTGGAACAGGCGTTGCGCACGAACCGCCCGTTCACCTATGACTACCGCCCGAGCCGGATCCCCATCCTGGAGGGGGCCGACTACTGGCTGACCCAGAAGGAAAAGAAACGCTATCCGGCCTTCATCGACGCGTTCTTGGCCGATCCGGCTCTGTGCCGCTTGTACCTGGCGTTGTCGAAGATGGATCCGGCGACGGTCGAAGCATTGCGCAAGGTAGCGGACCTCGAGTTTCTGAAGGCGTTCGCCCACGTGCTGGATTTCTTCGGCGGGTTATTCGAGATACGTGACGGTAAAGCCCTGGTGCCCGGCGGCGAGCAGGCCCGGGCGGTGTGGGCCGACCTGGTAGGCGTTTCGCCGGACCGCGGCGGCGAGTTCTTCAAGCGGCTGGTCGCTCTCGACGACGGCTGGATGGCCAGCTACTTCGACGCGCTCCGGCGCATCGAGGGTCCCGTCCTGGATTACCTGGCTGAACCGGCCCGGCTGCGGCGCTTCTACCTGGCGATCCGGGGCAAGGTGACCAGTCCCGGCCCGGCGCGGCCGGTGTTCCGGTCGAACGCCGACCTCATGCTGCTGACCACCCGCCTGCGGCTGGATTCCGATGGCCGGCCGCACGTACCCGGCGGCCTCGACGTCTGGAAGCGTCTGTTCGCCGCCAGCCGTTATCAGGTGTACGACAAGAAACTGAAGAAGACCGCGCCGCTATGGAAAAGTCCCGACGACGTCATCGAAGCGCTCTTCGCGCTCTGCCGCAAGCCGGTGGACAACGAGCCTCTGAAGATGTTCATGACCCTGACCGACATCGACCGCCGGAGGCAGACCCCGCTCCAACCGGCCACCGTAGAGCAGCTGATTCATCGGTGGAGGCGTTTCGGCGACCAGTACACACTTTTCTCTGAGACCGGGGCGTTGCGGGACGAGACGATCCTCGCCTATCTGGACACCGCCCAGCAGATCGACAAGGAAGGCGACCGGCTCTTGCGGTCCGATGCGGCGGGCGCGTTTCAGGCGCTCACGGGGCTGTGGCAGATCGGTGTCCGCCACGGCGCAATCCCCGAAGAGAAAGCCGACGAGGTGCTGGCCTCGATCATTAAGCAGTTTTCGCCGATTGCCAACCGCCGCACGCTTTTCGATCAGATGCGGCGCGCCACCGAGACGCTGCTGGCGGCCCTCGGCCCGGGGAAGGGATCGCGGCACGATCGGATCTTCAAGCTCCTGGCCGGTTCGCTCGATCCGCAGGACAAGGAGACGTATGACCGCATCGCCAGCCAGATGTGGCGGATCTTCGAAGCCCAGAAGCTGGTGACGCTGGACACCATCTTCGACGTGGCCGATCACCTCGAGGAGCTGGCCCAGGGCGCCCAGCTCAACACCGCGATCATCAACCGCTTTGAGAGCCGGCTGGAAGATTTGCGGCCGTATGGCGAGGGTCTTTCCTCGGTCGAGAAGAACGCGGTCTCCTTCGGCTATTGGGCGGAGCGGCACTTGAACCAGCAGCGCAAGCTCGACTTGCGGCGCGAGATCCGCAAAGCGATCGGATCTCCGGACAGGTTACGAAACCTGAGGGCGTTGCTCACCGGCGTGCTGCGCGACACCCTGGTGGGCTACAACTACATCCACTACGCGCCGCCGGGAGCGCAGTTGCTGCAGACCAACCCACTGTTCGTTCGCTCGCATGACTTCATCGGTACCGCCGGCGCCAATGAGACCTGGCGCGAAGCAGGCGTCTATGGCACGGGCTGGCCGTCGAGTGCGGGGGGCCGGCTCGTGGGTTCGCTCGCCGGTCTGCCTTATGCGCTGGCGCAGGCCGAGCAGAACTTCCTGGTCCCGGAAAACGAGCAGGCGCTGATCTGGGGCGACCTGGTCCCGCAAATGATGGTGGCGGCGAAGGTCCCCCGGTGGTGGCGCGTGCCTCCGCCGTTGATGCACTGGGTGGCTCTGCACGTGGGCCTGGCAAAGAGCGTCGTGGCGGAAGCGGCTCTCGACGCCGGGCGGCGCGAGGCCGTGATCCGCGAGCTGCGGCGGCACGCCACTCCGGCGCGGGTGAAGGAAGTGGCGAAGTTGCTGGCGGCGGGCGACCCTGTAGAGGCGCTCGATAACATCACCCCGTCCGAGCTGTTCCTTCTCGGCCGGACGGCGGCGCAGGCGCCCGGGCCCGAAGACCCTCTGCGGGCTGAGATCCGCCGGTTGGAGACGGAATATCCGCGGGAAGTGAACATGGCGGCGGCCTCTCGCGCTTTCGGCTCACCCAAACCGAAGCTGACCACTTCTTACCGGCCGGAGTTGCTGAATCTGCGCACCTTCCCCACGCTGATGGGCTACTCGAGCCGGATCATGGCCGAAAGCTGGGAGTCCAACCTGATCTTCTTCGCCACCTTGGCCGACGGGCTTTACATGAGGCCGTCGCAGCTCAACGTGCAGGTGCCGGAGTGGACGCGGAAGACGGTGGAAACGATCTTCGCCACCCATCTCGAGGACTGGCCGGCGGTGCTCCGCTCCTTGCGTGAGGTCGGCGAAGAGGTGCGCGCCGCCTGGCGGCGCCCGGCGGGGCCCGTGGAAAGGGCGTCGTTGGGAGAGCGATAATACTCGCAGCGAGTGATGGAGGCGAATCAGGTTATGCGTTGGGCAATCGTCGCGGGCGTGGGACTGGCGGCCGGGATGCCGCTCGTGGCTCAGCAAGTGCGGGAGAGGCCGGTGTTCCGCACCACGGTGGACATGGTCGTGCACAGCTTCACCGTGACAGACGAGAAAGGCCGCTATGTGAAGGGGCTCAAGCCCAAGGATATCCGCATACTGGAAGACGGCATCGTGCAGAAAATCGCGACCTTCGCCGAGGGCAACGAGCCTCCGGTCGAGGTTCTCGAGGACGGCAGCACGCGGCCGCTGATCATCACGCCGGGACAGGACAAGGTCGATGGCTCCAAGAAGTACCGGGGTGGATCGGAAGTCTTTGTCGGCACCAACGTCTTCATCCTGTTCGACACGTCCAACTACATGTACCGGAGCTTCGTTTACGCCTCCGACGCCATCGCGGACTTCATCCGGGGATTGGACCGCGCCGATTCCGTGGCCGTGTACACCTTCAGCCGCAACCTCTCGCGCACGGCTCCGCTGACGCGCGACCGCAACCAGGCCATCATCGGCCTGCGCCGCGCGGTGGCCGGCGACGATGCGGCGCTCTACAACGCGCTCTTGCTGACCCTCCGCGACGCTTCGCGGGTGCCGGGAAGAAAAGTGGTGATCGTCTTTTCGAACGGCCCCGACAATGCGAGCATGGTCGCTCCGGACGACGTGCGCGCCGTAGCCGAAGACGAGGGGATTCCGATCTATGTGATTTCGACGAGCGAGGTGAACAAAGACCGCATCTCGAGCAACGTCTTCCGGCGCATCTCGATGCGGACCGGCGGAAGGGTCTATTTCGCCAAGACCTGGCAGAAACAGGTGGAGGCCTTCGAGTCCATCCGGGAGTCCCTCGGCAATTCCTACACGGTCACCTACTACCCGGCTAAGAATCCCAACATGGGCTTCCGGAGGATCACCGTCGAAATCGTTTCCGACATTGGGAAGAAGTACCGTGTGCTCGGCCGTCCAGGCTACCGGCCGCGGCCGGTCTTCTGAGCCTTGGAACCGCTTCCCTGGAGCGGCGGGTGGCCGGGATCCCGCCGGCGCCTCTCAGCCGGGCTTGTAGTCCGCCTCTAACCTGCCGGCGCGGGCGAGTTCCACAAACGCCTTCAGCGAAAGCCGGATGCCTTTCTCGAGCGGAGTGAGCGGCGCGCTGGGAAAAGCCCGCCGGATCGCCGTGTCGTCCAGCTCGTGAACGAATGGAGCCTCTTCGGCGTCGGGGGCGATGCCCAGGTCCACAGCGTCACCCATTCCCATCGAGGCGGCGGTTTCCGCGATGAGACGCAGGAACTCTTCGACGGCCACCGTCCGGCCGCGGATGTTGAACACGCCATAGCCATCGAACGTGTCGAGAGCCGCGGCGGCGAAGTGAGCACCGGCGTCGCCTACATAGTGGTAGTTCTCGCGGCCCGTGTACGGCATCCGGAACGGGATGGGCCGGCCGCGGACGTGACCGGCGGCGACAGCCTTGATCGCCGCCGTAGGCGCCGACGTCTGGCCCAGGTCGCGGCCCTTGCCGTACACGGTGTTGAGGCGCAGGCAGACCGTCGGGACCCCCGTCTCCTCGTGGTAGAGCCGGGCCAGGTGCTCCGAGGCGAGTTTCCACACGCCGTAGAGATTGCGGGGCCGAAGCGGGTCGGTCTCGCGGACGGCCGGTCCCGGGTAGAGGGATCTTGGGCCATAGACGGCGGCGGAGCTGGCGAGTACGAACCGCTCGAGCGAACGGCGCCGGGCGGCGGCCCGGACCAAGTTGAGGGTGCCGCCGGTGTTGACCTCCATGCCGCGCCACGGCTCTGCGTCGCAGGCGGGCGTCTGGAATGCGCCGAAATGGATCACGTGGGTTGGGGAGGCCGCTTCCATCCAGCGCTCCACTGCCGTCGAATCGGTAAGATCGCCCCGGAGCATCCGCACCCGGGCCTCCACCCGGTCTCCGAACCAGAGCTGAAGCCGGTCCGGTCGGCCGGAGCGCGAAGCGACGAAGATCCTTGCCGCACCGCGCCGGGCGCAGGCATAAGAGGCGGCGGCTCCAATGCAGCCGGTGCCGCCGGTGATCAGGATGCGAACCATCGTTTCTCGAGCCGGGTTGCCGCCGCCTCGCAGACATCGCCGCCGCGGGACCGCCCACGGGCCCGGCGCTCCTTGTTATTATCGTGCGGGCGGCGGAGGGCGTTGCCCGGATGGTCCCGCCGAAGGCGGTGCGGCGCCGTGGGAACGCAGAGGCAGAGGAGCGCGGAACCTGCTGTTTCGCGCCGGCGTGTGTTAGAGTGAAATTCTCGGTTGGTCACCGGATGTCGGTTCAGATCTTCCTTCAGGGACACGTTTTCGGCATCGAGGATTTTTTAAGGTTACCGGCTCCCTCAGGCGAAGCCCCGTGGGGTGTCTGCGGTGAGAACCTGATCATCGGCCGGAGCCGTTGGGCGTCCCTGTTGACCGAGGTGCTGCCCCGCGCCCTGCTCGAGGAGCTCGGGTTGCCGAAAGCGTTGCTTGGCTCGAGCGGCGGCCGGCAGTTCCTGCTGATTCTTCCGGGCGAGACGCGGGAAGCCGCGGGCGAATTCCTGGAGAAAGCGGCGGCCGAAATCCGGGACTTGAGCGGCGGCGCGCTCCGGTTGCTGTGGGCGGCGACGGAAAACTTGGGCGACTGGGCCGTCGTCCGCCGGCGTTTGCGGGACGGATTCGCCGGGCGCCTCGATCACCCTGCGGCCGGCGCTCCGGAGGATTTTTTCGAGCCCTTCGAGCAGGCCGGCGAGGCCGGTCACGAATGGAACTACTTCGTATCGGTCTTCGGACCGGCTTTCAACGAGGCCAAAACGGTCGGCTGGTCGCCCGAGACTCCGGGCCGGGTGCTGGCGGGCGAAGGGAAACATCAATGGCCGCTCACCGATTCCCGCGAGGCGATCCCGCTGGCGCGGCATACGGCCCCGGCCGACGGCGCCGGCATCGCCGACCCGCCGGCGCTGGCTTCCCGCGCCGAAGGCCGGAAAGTCTGGGGGGTGCTGCGGGGCGACGTGGACAACTTCGAGTTCCGGATCCGGCGCCTGACGACCATCGAGGAACACGTGAAGCTTTCCCTGCTCTACCGCCGGTTCTTTGCCGGGGAGCTCGAGGTGCTGTGTTCGCTGCCGGAATTCTGGCAGAAGGTGTCTATTATCTACACGGGCGGCAACGATTTCGCCGTCTTCGGCGCCTGGGATGCCTTGATCGCTCTGGCGCGGGAGGTGCAGCGCCTGTTTCACCGCTTCAACGAAGAGAACCTCAAAGAGATCCCCGGAGCCGAGGGCAAGACCATCTCCATGGCCCTGGCGATGGCTCCGGAGCCGGAGACCCCGCTGGTGGAGGTCTTCGGTGAGGCGGGCCGGCGGCTGGAGTACGCCAAGGCGGCCGGACGCGACTGCTTCCATGTTTTCGGCCATCTCGTCGAATGGCGGCAGTTGGCCCAAGCGGCCGAATTGCACGAGAACCTGGAACGGTTGGTGACCGAGTTCGGCGGCTCCCCGAGCCTGCTCGGGGATCTGATCCGTTTCTACCGGCGCGCCGGTACGGCCGCCGGATCCGCTGCGGAAGGACGATTCCACCGTCCGTGGCGCTATCATCGCCGCCTCAGCCTCGTGGCTGCAGGTGCGCGTGACCGGGAGTACCAGCGGCTGCGCTCCCGGCTGGTGGCTGATCTCATCGGCAAGAGCGCGGCTCAGGCGAAGCTTCGCCCCGGCGGCCGGGTGGCCCTCGAGTGGGCGAAGCTCTTGTCGGAGGACTGATCCGATGGCGGAAACACAACAGGAAACGCGGAGTCGGGAGACCAGGGCCGCCCGGGAAGCCCGCTCGGGCCGGAGCCAGGGGCGGAGTGGCGACCGCGGCGGCCCCCCGGAAATCGACCTCGAGAAGCTGATCGCCGACAGCCTGTACCTGGATAACCAGGCGCACGCGATCGTAGCCCGTATGCGGGACATGGATTCGGGCACCAAGAGCCAGTTGCGGCGGCTCTATAACGCCGTGCGCCGCGCTTGCCGGGCGCCGGAGGCCGAACGGCAGCACCACTTCGTCATGCTGCGGGCGCGGCTGGCGTACACGATCGCCCGCCACTCGCTCCGCAGTCTGGACAGCCTGGAGCGGCTGCTGCTCCAGGTGACGCGCAAGAATGACCCGCGGGGCTACGAACGCTTCCGCGATCTGTTCGAGGCCATCATCGCCTACAACGAGTGAGCGAGGAACCATGAGCGCCCATACCGCTGAGACCGAACTGAAATTCATCGGCAAGCTGATCCTCGATGGAGAGATGCACTGCGTTACCGGATTGCACATCGGGGCCGGAAAGGGATCGCTCGAGATCGGCGGCGCCGACAACCCCGTCGTAAAGGACGCTTTCGGGCGTCCCTACGTGCCGGGCAGCTCCCTGCGCGGCAAGCTCCGATCTCTGCTCGAGCAGGCCGCCGGGCTCGCCGTGCCCTCCCAGCTCGTCTATCTCTCCAGGCGCCGCGGCCAGGAGGTGCGCATCCATGAGAGCGACCGGCCGGACGACGAGATCTGCCTGCTGTTCGGCCGCAGCCCCGGCCGCCTCGAGAGGACGACCGGCGAGGTGCTGGACAGCTCCGCCGCGACCCCGGCCCGGCTGGCCGTCTATGACGCGCCTCTGATCGAGGAGAGCATCACCGAGTCGATGCGCGAGAACCTCGACGACGAGCTCACCGAGGTCAAGAGCGAGAACGCCGTAGACCGCATCACCTCCCAGGCGAATCCCCGTACCCTCGAGCGGGTCCCCGCCGGAGCGCGCTTCCGGGTCCGGATGGTGCTCGACATCCTGTGCGAAGAGGACAAGGGCCTGGTGGCGCGGCTGGCCGAGGGCATGCGCCTGCTCGAAGACGACAGCCTCGGCGGCGGCGGCTCCCGCGGAAGCGGGCAGGTTCGGTTCGCCAACCTCAGCTTGCGCTGGCGCAACCGGGCCTATTACGCCGAGGGCGGGCCGGAAGAGGAACTGCTCCAAGACGCCGACGTCGCCCGGCTCCAGGCCCTGGCGCGCGAGGAAGACTTCAGCACGAAACTCGCCGGATAGCCATGCGGGAGGCGCTCTTAGTCCGGATTCGGGCTACCAGCCCTTGGCGGTTCGGCTCGGAGGCGGGGAGGCCGGACACGACGGCGGAACTCTATCACAGCGACGCCCTCTATTCGGCCGTCACCGCCGCCATACAGAGGCTGGGAAATCTCCCGGAGTGGCTCGAGGCGACCGCCGCCGCGGAGATCCCGGCGGTACGCTTTAGTTCGGGCTACCCCTGGAGGGGCAATGATCTCTTCGTCTTGCCGCCGGTGACGGTCTGGCCTTCGGAGTCCTTCGCCATGATGCATCTCCGCGGCGCCCGCTACCTGCCCCTGCGGGCGGTGAGAACGCTGCTCGCCGGCGGCGAGCTGCTGGAAGAGGAATGGATGGTGGATCCCGCCAGCCGCTGTCTTCTCCACCGTATCGCCGGGCCGGTGACCTCTGTCTTCCGGGTCTCCCTGAGGGTACGGCAGCCGGTGGACCGGATCCGCAACAGTGGTTCCGAAGCCAGGCGGATCGCCTGTCTGGAGTTCGGGCCGGAGGCCGGCGTCTGGTTCGTGATCGCGTTCTCCGATGAACCGGCCCGGGCCCGTTGGGAAGAGCCCGTGCGGGCAGCGTTGCGGCTCCTGGCCGACAGCGGCTTCGGCGGCGGCCGGTCGCTCGGCTGGGGCCGCGGCGCCGCTCCCGCGTTCGAGAGCATCCCGTGGCCGGACCACTTCCTGCCCGAGGCCGTCGCGCCGGCCGGTGAGGCCGAAGCAGCAGCAGCGCCGCAGCCTCCTCCCGGCTACTGGCTCTTGTCGCTCTTCCGCCCCGGCCCCCGGGATCAGGTGGACTGGGACCGGGGACGGTACGCCGTCACGGTCCGGGGAGGGCGCGTCGAGAGTCCGGCTGGCTGGGGCGCAGAGAAAAAAGCGGTGCGGATGGTCCGGGAAGGCTCCGTCTTGTCGGGCGCGGCCGCACCGGTGGGTTCGGCGCCCGATGTCGCTCCTGAGGGATTTCCTCATCCCGTTTACCGGTACGGTTTCGCGCTGAACATTCCGATCCGGTTGGGGGCGGTATGAAGTACCGGCTCACCTGTCTCAGTCCGGTCCTCATCGGGGACGGCTCCCACCTGGCGCCCATCGACTACATGGTCTGGCGCAACCAGGTGAACGTCCTGGACCAGAACCGCATCTTCCGGTTGCTCGCCAAGGGTCCCCGGCTCGAGAACTACCTGAAGCAGATCCGCCGCGCCGACAAGCTGGACTTCGCTTCCTGGGGCGGCTTCGCCCAGAACTTCGCCGGCCGCCGGATCCCGTTCGAGCACCCCTCTTATGCAGCCTATTGGGAGAAGCTGGGCGCCGAACACCTCCGGATCCCCACCTTCGTTTCTTCGCCTTCCGGCCCGTATCTGCCCGGCAGTGCGCTGAAAGGCGCGCTCCGGACCGCCTATCTCAGTCTGCGCGTCACGCCCGGGATGTTGAAGGACGTGGCTGCCCGGATGGGCAGGGAGAGGGGCACGAAGAGCCTGGGCGCGCTGCTCGAGGATCGCATCGCCGGCAGCGCCGGAACGAGCGTTTTGAAGCCTTTCAGCGTCGGCGACTCGACCCCTGTCGATCCGGGCGCGTTGAAGATCTTCCTGGTGCGCACCGCCACCCTGGCGCCGGGAGGCCCGGGGAAACTGGCTTTACGCTGGCGGCAGGCCCCGCGGGGTTCGGTGGAGGCTGCGCGGCCGGAATCGAGCACGCCGCTGTTCGTCGAGATGGCCGCTCCGGACACCGTCTTCGAAGGCCGCTGGCGCGAGAACGGCTTCTACCAGCGGCCGGAAGTCGCGAAGGCCCTGCGCTGGAAGAACCCGCTCACCACGAAGTCGCTTATGGAGGCGGCGAACTCGGCGGCCGAGCGCTTGTTGCAGATCCAGCTCCGCTACGCCGAGATCGCCGGCCTGGATCTGCTGCGGGAGAACGTCCGCCGCCTCCTGGACCGGCTCGCCCGGCTGCGCCGGGAACAGGCCTGCATGTTGTGTCTGGGATGGGGCGGGGGGTTCCTGAGCAAGTCCGCCGGCGGCAACCCCTCCGACGAAACGCACCGGCAGATCCTGGCCCAGTTGAGCTACTACAGCCGGGCCATCCGGAGCGGCTTGCCGTTTCCAAAGACCAGACGGATCGTCTTCCTCGAGGACCGTCCAGCGGCCTTTCCGGGCTGGGCCCTGCTGGAAATCTCTTGAACCGTGCCTGCCCTCCGGCTTTTCACGCCCTCCTGCCGATTAGGAATAAGAGGCTCTCTGCTTGGAGGAGAGCCGGTCCGCGTGTTACACTGCTGGCGACACCCGCGTAAGAGTCTCTGAACTTTGGATCGATCGGGCGCAGAGGGTGCCGTGGCCTGAGACGCGCGAGGGAGGAGCAAGCTGAGAACCGATGTACGAGGCGTTCTTTGGTCTGAGCCGGAACCCCTTCAAGCTGAGCCCCGATCCGGCCTTCCTCTACCGCAGCCCGCAGCATGAGGAGGCGCTGGCGAACCTTATCTATGGGGTGCAGAGCCGTAAGGGGTTCGTGGTGCTCACCGGCGAGGTCGGTACCGGTAAGACTACGCTGCTCGAGTGCCTCCGGGATTTCCTCGTCTACCACCACATCGAGTTCGCCACTATCTTCAACTCCCGCGTCACTCCGGCCGAGTTCTTCGAGATGATCGCCTACGACTTCGACCTCCGGGTCGAGAAACCGGCCAAGACCGAGGTTCTGTTCGCGTTGAACCAGATGCTCATCCAGGTAGCCGACGAGGGCCGGACCACGGCGCTGATCATCGATGAAGCTCAGAACCTCGACTGGGACGTGCTGGAGGAGATCCGGCTCCTCGGCAATCTGGAAAGCCGCGAGGGCAAACTGCTGCAGATCGTCATGGCCGGGCAGCCGGAACTGGACCGCAAGCTCGACGCCCCGAACCTGCGGCAACTGAAACAGCGCATCGTCCTGCGCTCGACCCTGCTGCCGTTCAAGGAGCACGAGACCGTCGAGTACATCAATAGCCGCATGGAAAAGGCGGGCATGCCGGACCAGCAGGTTTTCCCCCCGGAGCTGCTGGCCGAGATCCATACCCGCTCGCAAGGCATTCCCCGTGTCATCAACGCGATCTGCGACAACCTGCTGCTGACCGCCTTCGCCCTGGAGAGCCGCGTGGCCAGCGTCGAGATGCTCGATGAGGTCTGCGGCGACATGCGCCTGGAATGGCCGGGCCGCAGACGCCGGCAGGAAACCGTCGACGAGCCCTTTCCCCGCCCCCAACTGTTCCGCCGGGACCTGGGGGGCGGCTGACTTCCGGCCCGGCGCCGGCTCTCGCACCGGCCGCCGGAGCAACCCCGCTCCGTTCGCCCACCCGTCTGAACCCTCCAATCGCCGGCTGCCCGAGACCTTGATGCCAGCCCGCAGCGCTGACGTGGCCGCGAAGGTGTTCGCCGATCCGGCCGCCTTAGGGGTGTGGGCGGCTGGGTGCGCCGTTCCGGCAGGGGGCTCCTTTCTGATCCCAGGGGTCCGGGCAGGCGCCCTCGGGGGAAGGCCTTAGAGGGAGTAGGGTTTCCCCCTGAATAAATCACATCGGAAAATTCCGGATTTCGCTAAGGGCAACCTCTGAGCTAGCCTGTAAGTGGTTTTGCTTAGCGACCACCGGGGGGGCCATCGTTGCTTGGTTCGCCCGTAAGCGAAAGCTCTGAGAGGTTCTTGTTCTGATGCGAAATATTGCTGTGATTTCAATCGCTTGTGCTACACTGTTGCTGTTAGGCGCACTCTCGGCGAGCGCTGTAGTTGCGACCGTGCCGCAGAGCGATTTGGCGCTAGGGCCGTGGCCGGTGCCGCCACCCCCGCCGGATGACAAGAAGGGCGGCGGTTTGGCTTTGGGGCCGTGGCCGGTGCCGCCACCCCCGCCGGATGACAAGAAGGGCGGCGGTTTGGCTTTGGGGCCGTGGCCGGTGCCGCCACCCCCGCCGGACGACAAGAAGGGCGGTGGCGGGCGTTTCTGAGTGTAAGGATCCCCTGGATCCCACTCATCGCTCAGGTGCAGAAAGGCCAACGCGATTGTCGTAGCACGGTGCCCTGCCTAGCGCGCCGTGCAAAATGAATCCATTTTGGTTAGCACTGGGGATCGGCGGTACTGCCCTGCAGGTGGCGGTGATCTACCGCATGATCCAGGGTTTCCATCGCCGCTATCCTGGTGTTTTCTTTTATCTCCTTGTCCTGTTTCTTACTTCTGTTATTGACTCCGCTGCTGCCTTTGACGCGACAGGATGGGGGACAGCCTACCGGCAGCACTACGTCTTCAACAACATCGCCCGACATTTGGCGGGCTTGGTGGCGGTTCTTTCGTTGTATTTTCGGGCTACTTGGAACCACAGAAAACGGTTTCTCTTGCGTTTCGAAGTCCTCTTGTTGGTGGTCTGCGTGGCGGGGGTGAGCCTGTACTTCAACTATCATGGATCTCTTGATTCGGACTATATCGCGAAGGCGGGGCGCGACCTGAGCTTCTTGACCGCACTGCTCAATCTCGTGCTCTGGTTTGCACTTATTCAATCCAGAAGCCGGGAGAGGGTACTTTTCCTTGTGAGTGGCGGTCTGGGACTCAACATGGCCGGCGAGGCAGTGGGGCAATCTCTTAACGCCATTAGCTGGAATCTCTGGCTCCTTGCTTCTCTAATCGGCGTCGGCTCCCACATCCTTTGCCTCCTCATCTGGCTGCGGGCCATGAAGGTCTACTCCCTCGAACAGGCGGCAGCCGCCCAGGCCGAGGCTCGCTGAGCCGCCTCGGTCATCCTCCTGGTCTTTTGACCCCCACGGCGGCCCGGCGATAGAATGAGGATGTCTTTCACCGGCGGCGTCTCTCGCGCCCCGGGACGAATCAGTTCGGGCGGAACACAAAGGATCAGACTCATGGCGGAGATTCATCGTTCATTCAACCGGCGGGACTTCTTGCGGCGGGCCGGCGTTGCCGGTGCGGCCTTCGGCGTCGGCGTTCCCAGCCGCGTGCTCGGGGCCAATGACCGCATCCGCATCGGCACCATCGGCGTCGGCGGCCGCGGCAGCCACGTCACCGGCTACTTCGCCCGCATCGGCGAAGAGACCGGGGGCGTCGAGATCGCCGCTGTCTGCGACGTCTGGCGCAAACGCGTGAACCTCAACAAGAAGCGCTTCCACTGCGACGGTTATCTCGATTACAAGGAACTGCTGGCCCGCGACGACATCGACGCTGTCCTCATCGCCACGCCGGACCACTGGCACGCCACCATGGCCATCGAGGCCATGAAGGCCGGCAAGGACGTCTACCTCGAAAAGCCGATGTGCCACACCATCGACGAGGCCCGCCGCCTGGTCGAGACGGTGAAGGAGACCGGCCGGGTGCTGCAGGTCGGCTCCCAGACCACTTCCGCCGACCAGTGGTACAAGGCCAAGAAGGCCATCGCCGACGGCATGATCGGCCAGATGATCATGAGCCAGGGCTCCTACCACCGCAACTCGCCGAACGGCGAGTGGAACTGGCCCATCGATCCTCAGGCCGGCCCCAACGCCAAGGGCGACGAGTACATCGACTGGAAGATGTGGCTCGGTCCGGCGCCGGAGCGCCCCTACGACCCGGACCGCTACTTCCGGTTCCGGAAGTACTGGGACTATTCCGGCGGCATCGCCACGGATCTCTTCTACCACGTCGTCGCCCCGCTGAACATCTGCTGGGGCGAGCCTCAGTTCCCCTACCGGGTCACCGCCAGCGGCGGCATCTATGTCTTCAAGGACCGCGAGGTGCCCGACACCTTCCACCTGATGGCCGAGTACAAGAAGGGCCACTCGCTGGTGCTCAGCTCTTCGATGGCGAACAGCCAGCACATCCCGGGCCTGATCCGCGGCCACCTGGGCACCATCATCATGGTCGAGCACGGCATGTTCGAGCGCTACGCGCCCTACATTACCGTGCGGCCGGACTACTCCGAGCGCAAGAGCCGCAACGTGATCACCGAGGAGTACGCGGCGAAGTGGGGGACGGTGGACATCCGCATCCCGGTGAAGCGCGCCGACATGCTCGCCGACCACATCAAGAACTTCCTCGAGTGCATTCGCACCCGCGCCAAGCCCCACCTGGACGTCGAGACGGGCGCCAAGGCGCAGGTGGTGATCACCATGGCCGTCGAGGCCTACCGGCAGAACAAAGTCTTGTTCTTCGACGAGGCGAACTGGAAGGTACTGGACCACCCGCCGGAGAAGGCGTAGGCGGCCGCCTCGCGCCGCTGCGGATAGTCTTCAAAGCAGGGCCTGGACCTTCTCCCAGTCGCCCGGCTCGCCGAATGGGACGCCTTTGATATTCCGGTCGATCGCCCGCAGCAACCCGGTGAGCACTTTGCCCGGGCCGGATTCGACGGCGCGGTCCACGCCCTGCGCCGCCAGGCGCCGTACCGACTCTTCCCAGCGCACGGGATTGGGAACCTGCTGATAGAGCCCCTCGCGCGCCTCGGCCCCGGTCCGGATCTCACGCGCCTGCCAGTTGTTGACCAGCGGGATTTCGAGATCCCGGAACTCGGTGGCGTCCAGGTCGGCCTCGAGCCGCTGCTGGGCGGGCCGCATCAGCGGACAGTGGAACGGCGCGCTCACCGGCAGCATCACCGCCTTGCGCGCCCCGGCGGCCTTGGCCAACTCCACGGCCCGCTCTACGGCCCCTTTGTGCCCGGCGATGACGACCTGGGCCGGGGAGTTGAAGTTGGCCGCCGCCAGTACCTCGCCCTGGGCCGCCTCGGCCAGGATGCCGTCCAGTTTGCCCTCGGGCAGCATCAGCAGCGCCGCCATCGCCCCCACGCCCGGCGGCACGGCCTCTTGCATGTAGCGGCCGCGCTTGCGGACCAGGCGGACGGCGTCGGCCAGCCGGAGCGCCCCGGCGGCCACCAGCGCCGAATATTCGCCCAGGCTGTGCCCGGCCACGTAGTCCGGACGCACGCCCTTCTCTTTCAGCACGGCGTAGGCCGCCACTGACACGGTCAGAATCGCCGGCTGGGTGTTCTCGGTCATCTTCAGCTCGTCTTCCGGCCCCTCGAAGCAGAGCTCCGAGAGAGGGAAGCCGAGCGCCTCGTCGGCCTCCTCGAACACTTTCCGGGCGCAATCACAGGCCTCCGCGAGACTCTTGCCCATACCCGCGAACTGCGATCCTTGGCCGGGGAACAGAATGGCGAGTTTACCCATAGAGACTCATTCTCGCCGACGGCCGCCCGCCCGCGCCACTTTCGAGGGGGCTGCCGCACTCAGGCGGAGTGCAGCTCCTGGAACTTGCGGTAGGCTTCGTCCCAGCCCGCGGCGGGCTGCGGCTCGTACGTCTTGACTGGGAACGACTGCCGCACCACCGCCCGGGCTTCCTCGAGGCCGGTGAGAGCGCCGGCCCCGATGGCCTGGATGAGCACGTTGCCCGCCGCGGTGGCTTCGGTTGGGCCGGCGACGACGGTTCGGCCCGTGCAGTCGGCCGCGAGCTGGTTGAGAACCTCGTTCTGAGAGCCCCCGCCGACGATGTGGATCACGCCGATGCGGCGGCCCAGCAGCCGCTCCAGCGCCTCGAGCACCTGCCGGTAGCGCAGGGCGAGGCTCTCGAGAATCGTGCGGCAGAGCTCGCCGGGCGAGGCAGGCTCCTTCTGGCCCGTCTCGCGGCAATAGGCGGCGATGCGCTGGGGCATGTTGCCCGGCTCGGGGAAGCGGTCCGGATCGATTACGGCGGTAAAGGCCGGGGCTTCGCCGGCCAGCTTCGCCAGTTCCGCGTAGCTGTACTCGCGCCCCTCGAGCGCCCAGGCGCGGCGGCACTCCTGGATCAGCCACATGCCGGCGATGTTCTTCAGGAAGCGGATGCGGCCGCCGTAGCCCACCTCGTTGGTCAGGCCCGCCTGGCGCGCCTCCTCGTTGATCACCGGCTCGGCGAGTTCGACGCCCATCAAGCTCCAGGTGCCGGAGCTGATGTAGCACCAGCCGTCGCCCTCGGCGGGCACGGCGGCGACGGCGGCGGCGGTGTCGTGGCCGGCGGAAGCGAAGACCGGCGTGTCCGGATCCAGTCCGGTGGCCTCGGCCACCTCGGGCCGGACCGGACCGAGGCGCCTCCCCGCCGGGACGATCTCCGGAAGGATGCGCCCGGGCAGCCCCAGCCGTTCGAAGAGTTCCGTAGCCCAGCGTCGCTTCGCCGGATCGTAGAATTGCGACGTGGAAGCGAGCGTCAACTCGGCCTTCTGCACTCCGGTGAGCCAGTAGTTGAAGATGTCGGGCATGAAGAGCAGCTTGTCGGCCACTTCCAGCGCCGGGGCCCCGGCCAGCTTCATCCCGTAGAGCTGCGGCAGGGTGTTCAAGTCCATGAACTGGATGCCCGTGTAGCCGTAGAGTTCCTCGGCCGGCACCACCTCGGTGATCCTGGCGATCATGCCGTGGTTGCGGGCGTCCCGGTAGTGGCGCGGATTGTCCACCAGGGAGCCGTCGGAAGCGAAGAGCCCGAAATCGACGCCCCAGGTATCCACACCAATGCCGTCCAGCTTGAGTTTCCTCTCCCGCCCGGCCACGGACGCCCCGGCCAGGATCTCGTGCCAGAGCCGGAACGTGTCCCAATAGAACCCCTGGGGGATCCGCACCGGTTCGTTCGGGAAGCGGTGGAGCTCTTCGAGGGTGAGCTTGCCGCCGTCGAGCGAGCCGAGAATTGCGCGGCCCGAAGAAGCGCCGAGGTCGAAAGCAAGGAAGCGCCGCATAAGCCCGCCAGTATAGCGCGCCGTCCGGAGCTTGTGCCCCGGCTCGCGGCGCCTGGCGGAAACGAGACGGACCGCTCTCCGGGGCGCTGTCATATTGGTGGCGCCCGGCGATACCGCGGGACCCGTGGCGGTCCCCCACGAACAGCGTGGGCGCGGTTGGAGAGCGAGTCAGCGTGTTCCACCGCTGAGGTGTGATATCACATTGGTGTTTCGATGGAGGCGGAATCATGATACGTGGCGTGACTTCGGCTACTTGTCTCTCCTTGGTGGTTTCCATGGCGCTCGCCGCCGCTCCTCCGGCGCCCGTCTCGCTCCGGGTGGAGCATCTCGAGAACCCGCTGGGCATCGACGCGGCCAATCCGCAGTTCTCCTGGGTGCTGCCCCAGTACGGGCGCGACCAGCGGCAGACGGCCTATCAGATTGTCGTCACCGCCGGCGGGCGCACGGTCTGGGACTCCGGCAAGGTGGAGTCGGCGGACTCGATCGGCGTCCGCTACGCCGGCCCTGCGCTGGCCTCCGGCGCGGCTTACGAATGGAAGGTGCGCTGGTGGGACAAGGCGGGCGAAGCCAGCCCGTACAGCCGCCCGGCGCGGTTCGAGATGGGGCTGCTCGCGCCCGGCGACTGGACGGGGAAGTGGATCGCCGGCGGCAACCAGCTCCGCAAGGAGTTCCGCCTCGACGCGCGGCCGGTGCGCGCCCGCGCCTATGTCTCCGGCCTGGGCTACTACGAGCTACGCATCAACGGCCGCAAGGTGGGCGACCACGTCCTCGACCCCGGCTGGACCACCTATGACAAACGCGTGCTCTACGTCACCTACGATGTGACGGACCGGCTCAACGCCGGCGACAACGCCGTGGGGCTGATCCTCGGCCAGGGCTGGTACGGCAAGCGCGAGGCGTTGCTCGAGCTGGTGGTCGAGCTGGAAGGGGGCCGGACGGTGCGCATCGTCACCGACGGATCCTGGAAAGCAACCCAGGGCCCGATCCTGGCCGACAGCATTTACAACGGCGAGACCTACGACGCCCGCAAGGAGACCCCCGGCTGGGATCGCCCCGGCTTCGACGACAGCGGCTGGAGGCCGGCTCAGGTGGTCAAAGGCCCGGGCGGGAAGCTCTCGGCCCAGATGATGCCGCCCATCAAGGTGGTCGAGACGCTCTACCCCCGGCGGCTGAGCAACCCGAAGCCCGGCGTCTGGGTCTACGACCTCGGCCAGAACATCAGCGGCTGGGTCCAGTTGCGCGTCAAAGGGCCGCGGGGGACGAAAGTACGCATCCGCCACGCCGAGCTGATCTACGAGGACGGAACGCTGAACACCGAGAACCTCCGCCGGGCCAAAGCCACCGACTACTACACCCTTCGGGGCGACCCGGACGGTGAGGTCTGGGAGCCGCGGTTCACCTATCACGGCTTTCGTTACGTGGAGCTCACCGGCTACCCGGGCACGCCGTCGCTCGACAGCATCCGGGGCCGCGTGGTCCACACCGCCGTGCGCCAGACCGGCGCCTTCGCCGCCTCCAAGCAGATTCTCAACGACATCCAGAAGATCATCCTATGGGGTGTCCAGACCAACCTCCACAGCGTCCCCACCGACTGCGACCAGCGCGACGAGCGTATGGGCTGGATGGCCGACGCCCACCTGGCCTCCGAAACCGCCATGGTCAATTTCGACATGGCCGCCTTCTACCGGAACTTCTTGCGGCTGATGCGCGACGAGCAGTCCGGGGACGGGGCCGTTACCGACACTGTTCCCCACAAATACGGACGCCGCCCGGCGGACCCCGCCTGGGGCTCGGCCTATCCGCTCATCACCTGGTACCTGTACAAGCATTACGGAGACAGGGCGGCCCTCGAGGAGCACTATGAGGGCCTGAAGGCCTGGGCCGACTTCCTGGACTCGAAAGCGAAGGATCACATCGTCGAGTACTCCTACTATGGCGACTGGGTGCCGGTGGAGAAGACTCCGGGGCCCTTGGTCTCGACGTTCTACTACTACTGGAGCACCCGCATCGTGGCCCGGGCGGCCCGCATCCTCGGCCGCGACGCCGACGCCGAAGCCTACGAGCGCCGGGCGGCTCAGATCCGCGAGGCGTTCCACCGGCGCTTCTACCGGCCGGAGACCGGCGATTACGGCAATGGCTCGCAAGCCTCCAACGTTCTGGCGCTCTATCTGGATCTGGCTCCGAAACAGGCCCGGGGCGGGGCCAACCGCAGCCTCTATTGGGACATCGTCTACCGGCACGACACGCATCTCACCACCGGCATCCTGGCCACGAAGTACCTGATGCCGCTGCTCACCCGCACCGGCCGGGCCGACCTGGCCTACGAGCTCGCTACGCAGACCACGTATCCAAGCTGGGGCTACATGGTCAAACGGGGCGCGACGACGCTCTGGGAGCTCTGGCAGGAGAAGACCGGCCCTTCGATGAACTCGCACAATCACCCGATGTTCGGCAGCGTGGGGGCCTGGTACTACGAGGCGCTGGCCGGCCTGGCGCCGGACGAGAAAGAGCCCGGCTACCGGCGGATCATCGTGCGGCCGCAGGTGGTCCGGGACTTACGCTGGGCCTCCGGCTCGATCGAGACACCTTACGGCCGGGCCGCCTCGAGCTGGCGGCGCACCACTGACGGGCTGAGACTCGATCTGGAGATCCCGGTGGGGGCGGTCGCCGAACTGTACGTGCCGACGCTGAACAAGGACGATCCGGTCATTTCCGAGTCCGGGGAGGTGATTTGGCGCGAGGGCGCGTTCGTGCCGGGAGCGGCCGAGGGGGTCCGCAGCGGGCGTCGCGAAGGCCGAGCCATCGTCTTCGAGGTGGGCTCGGGCGTCTACCGGCTGAAGCTCGAAGGGGAGTGATGCCGCAGGGGTGGGTGATTCTCCCCAGCAGTTGGTGAATTAACCCAGCGAAAAGAAGCGCACGAAGGCGCAAGCGTATGAAAACCCGGCCGGGTACGTTTGGCACGCGATGTGCATTGTCGATAGGCAACTATAAGTCGTCATTGACTTAATAGCATCCCCGGCGGCGAGACCCAGCTCGCCGCTTGCCCCTCCGAGCGGGCCACGGCGTCCCCTCCCCGTGGCCCGCAGTCCTAGTGGGAGGGCCTGCTTCCCCTCCGGCAGGCCCTCAGCCTCCTCTGTATGTGAGCTTCGCCTCCCCCCCGGGCGAAGCTCTTTTCTGCTGGGGCCGCCCCGCGGGCCAACTATACTCTCTAGATGTGAGGGCGTTGTCGAGAGTCGCAGTTTTTCTCGCCGCGGTCCTGGTGCTGGCCGTATCCTTCGCCGCCGCCCGGCGTCCGCGGATCGCCTGTGCCGACGAATGGGAACTCGGCAGGGAGACTTACTTGAGCCGCTGCGCCCGATGCCACGGCGAGGACGGCTCGGACACTTCTTATCCGGACATCCGGCCCCTGAAAGGGATTGGAAAGCGGCTGACTCGTGACCAGATCCGGGCCAGGCTGCACCTGAAAGCTGTAGGTCCCAAGCTCGTCCTGATTCGGGGCGAGACTTTCACGGCCGCTGAAGTGGAGGCGTTGATATCATATGTCGCGGAGTTGTAACCGATGGCAGCCCTTCTCGCTCTGATCCTGCTGATTCTGCCGGCCGCGGCCGTGGCCGCGCCGCCGAACATCGTTATCCTCTTCGCCGACGACCTCGGCTACGGCGACCTCGGCGTTTACGGGAACCCGTCCATCCGCACGCCGAACTTGGACCGCATGGCCTTCGAAGGCCAGAAGTGGACGAATTTCTACGTTGGGGCCAGCGTCTGCACCCCCAGCCGCGCGGCCTTGCTTACCGGCCGGCTGCCGATCCGCAACGGCATGATGTCGGCGAAGAACCGGGTCCTCTTCCCCGACTCCCTCGGCGGGCTTCCTGGTGATGAGGTCACCATCGCCGAGATTCTGAAGCCCCTCGGTTACGCCACCGAAGCGATCGGCAAATGGCACCTGGGCCACCTGCCGCAGTACCTGCCCACCAAACAGGGCTTCGACACCTATTTCGGGATTCCGTATTCGAACGACATGGACAAGACGCCGGACGCGCCCAAGGGCCCGGAACTCTGGAAACATCCCAAGATCGAGTACTTCAACGTACCGTTGATGCGCGACGAGCGGATCGTGGAGCGGCCCGCCGACCAGACGACCCTGGCGAGACGCTACACCGAGGAAGCCGTCCGCTTCATCCGGCAGCACAAGAGCGAGCGGTTCTTCCTCTACCTCGCCTACAGCTCGCCCCACGTCCCCCTGTTCCGCTCGCCGCCGTTCGCCGGCGTCAGCTTGCGGGGACGCTATGGAGATGTCGTCGAGGAGATCGATTGGAGCGTTGGGCGGATCCTCGACGCCCTGCGGGACGAGGGCCTGGCCGGCAATACCCTGGTGGTCTTCACTTCCGACAACGGCCCCTGGCTGATCTTCGACGAATTCGGCGGCTCGGCCGGTCCGCTCCGCGGCGGCAAAGGCTCCACCTGGGAAGGCGGGATGCGCGAGCCGGCGATCTTCTGGTGGCCGGGGAAGCTTCGGCCGGGGACGGTCCAGGATCTCGGCAGCACGCTCGATCTCCTGCCCACGATCGCGGCCATCACCGGAGCGAAGGTCCCGGCGGACCGCATCCTCGACGGCTATGACCTTTCACCGGCTCTCTTCGGCGCCGGCAAGAGCCCCCGCAACGAAATGTTCTATTGGCGGGGCGACAAGCTGTTCGCCGTGCGTCTCGGCCGTTACAAGGCCCACTTCTACACCCGCTCGGGTTACCGGCACCGGCAGGCCACGGCCCACGAGCCGCCCCTGCTGTTCGACCTGGGCGTCGATCCCGGCGAGCAATGGGACGTCGCCGCCGAGCATCCGGACGTGATCGAGAAGATCCGGAAGCTGGCCGAAAAGCACAAAGCTTCAATCCGGCCGGTCAAGGACCAGCTTCTCGAGCGCTCGCCCACCGCCCTTACCAGCCAGGCCGGGATCTCGACGAAAGTGATCCGCCTCGAGGCGGCGAACTAGGTTTCAGGCCGGCAGCTCGATCCGCTGGAACAGCCCCTCGGCCATCCACTGCCGGAACCACCGGAAAATCTCGTCCTCGGTCATGCGGCTCCGCCGGAGCGCCTCGCCCAGCGTGCAGCCCGAGGCCAGGCGGTTGAGCAGCCCGAAGGCCGGCCGCGTGAGCTCGAGGCTGAGCGGGGTGAAATCGCGCCGGAAGACCACCATCCAGGTCTTCTTGGGACGCGGCGGGCGCGCTCCCGGGGCTTCACGCACCTGGTCGGCGTAGCGGCTCACCGGATAGTGGAACGTCTCCAGGCGGAACGCTCGGATCGGAACCAGGCGGGCGTCTTCCCAGGCGTCTTCCGGGACCCGGGCCGCGTCTGCAGGGCCGATGGCCCGGTCTTCGGGCGCGTCGAAAACCTGGCTGAGCGCGAATTCGTACCGCGCCAGATCCGCGGCGAACCGCGGCCGCGGCAACCCTTCCAGTTCGTTCAGGAACAAGGGCAGGTAATCGCCCAGGCGGTTCAAAGTGTAGCTTCGGGACGGGTACTCCCGAATGTACAGCGAGACAAGTTGCTCCCAGAGTTCCGGCCCGAGAAACCCCGCCAGCAATGGATAGTCGACCTCCAGCGCCTCCCTCATTCGGGCTTCGTACATTCCCCGGTAGATGCCCAGCCGCTCCAGGGCCGTCAGGCTCCAGGACGGCTTGACGATTTCGAGAGCCCGCCCGGGCGGGATCTCCTTGGAGGCTCCGCTCGATTCGAGCGCTTCGGCGTCTTCTCCAGGGGCCATGATCACGGCCTGCAGCCAGCGCTGTGTGACGGTGAGATCGGCTTCAAGAGACATGGACGGCCGCCTCCTCTGCCTTGGGTTTGCCGGGCAACAACTCCATTCGGAACTTCCGGGCCTTGAGGGCCTCGGCGTGCACCGTGTCGAAATCCGGGATGGCATCGTCCCACTCGAGCAGCGTCGCCGCGGCGCCGTGGACCCGGTTCGTCGCATGGCGGTACAGTTCCCAGACTTGGTCGATGACGTGGTCCGAGTGCGTGTCCAGGATGTGGGTGCCCTTGTTCGTATGGCCCGCCAGGTGGATCTGAACCACCCGCTCGGCGGGAATCCCGTCGATGTACTCGAATGGGTCGAAGCCGTGGTTGTAGGCGCTGACGTAGACGTTGTTCACATCGAGCAGCAGCCCGCAGTCGGCTTCCTCGGCCATGGTGCGGATGAAGTCCCACTCGGTCCACGTCGAGGCCGCGAATTCGAGGTAGGTGGACGGGTTCTCCAGCACCAGCGGGCGTTCGAGGAACTCCTGCACCGTCCGAATCCGGCGGATCACGTGGGCCAGGGCCTCGTCGGTATACGGCATCGGCAGCAGCTCATGGGTGTTCAGGCCCATGACGCCGGTCCAGCAGAGATGGTCCGACACCCAGCGGGCGTGGATCCGCTCGGCGAGCTGCTTGAGCTTGCGCAGGTAGTCGAAGTCGATCGGATCGGTGGAGCCGAGCGACAGCGAGACCCCGTGCATGGCCACCGGATAGCGCTCGGCCACGAAGTCCAGCACATGAGCCGGCCGCCCGCCGGTGTCCATGTAATTCTCGGAAAGCACTTCGAACCAGTCGATCGCGGGCTCGCGGCTGAGGATGTGCGGGAAGTGGACCGTCCGCAGGCCGATGCCGAAACCGAGGTCCGGAAACCCCCACTTGTTGTTCTTCATGGCGCGCCTTTCTGCGTGACGAGAGGTGGGGGAGCCGCGAAACCGGGCGATCCCCCGCTTCGGATGTATCGCCTGCCGCTCAGGCCGCCACGCCGCGCCGCCGGCGCAGCCGCAAGGACTGCTTGGCCGATTTCAGCGGGACTGCGCAGCCGCCCTTGCCCTTGCAAGAGTTCTTGCCGGCGCAGCCGTTGTCGCCCGTCTTGCAGCCACCCTGGCCCTTGCACTCGTTCATGCCCTTGCAGCCGTGGTGTTGCGCCGTGGCGCAGCCGCCCTTGCCCTTGCACGAGTTCTTGCCGGCGCAACCGTTGTCACCGCTCTTACAGCCGCCCTGGCCCTTACACTCGTTTCTGCCCTTACAGACGTGCTTGGCGCCTTTCTCGGCCGCCGCTCCACCGGCGCGGGCGACCCGCCGGGCCGCCAGCATCCCCGAGACCGCCGTCGATACGGCAAATGCAAACTTTCGTCGAGTCATTGAATCCTCCAGATTCTTTTCCAGTGTCGAGAGTCTCCGCCTGCCGGAGCTTCTGTAGCCCCTCCGGAATGCGGTTTCACTGGGTTCTCTTACGGCCCCTGACCCGGTCTGTTACGCCCTTTGCGGGAAGTTTACACGTGTAAATTCCGGCTCACCGGAGCCGGTAGACGGCGTAGTGGGAATTGCGGAAGACCGGGACCCGTCCGCTGACCGCGTTCTCTACGCGCACCGCCGCGTAATCGATGCCAAGCTCGGCGAAGCGGTCCAACGACTCCTCGGTGACCGGGTGCAGCATCGTTGCCTCGTAGCGCCGCCACCACTCCTCGGCGAAATGCTCCACCATGTTCACCTGCCCGCCGGACTTCCAGTCCACATAGACGGCCCGCAGCGCCTTCACCCGGAAGATCCCCGGCTGGCGGCCCTTGCCGGCGTCCGGGAACAGGAACACGGCATCGAGAGGAGTCGAGCGCCGGGCCCAGGCGGCCAGCTCGTCCAGCTCCGGCTCATGCATGTTCCTCTCGGTAACCACCTTGCCGACGTAGGGCAGCGCCAGGAACGGCAGGACCAGCGCCGCCCCCCAGGCCGCCCACTGCCAGAGCCTGCCCCGGGCGGCCAGCCAACCGGCCAGGGCGAAGAGCGCCCCCAGCGCCACCACCATCGCCACCCGCCGCCGGACGAGCGGCGAGCCGAGGTCGGGAGCGAGAAGGCTCCAGACGTCCGGCTGCGTCGGGAGCACGAAGGCGAAAGCGCCCCACGCCAAGGCCTCGATCCGCCGGCCCCGCAGCGCTGCGTGCAGGCAAGCGGTCGCCGAGACGAGCACCGTCACCAGCGTCACCCAGAGCACAGCGCGGGCCGGCTGGAATCGGGCCATCAGCGACCACTTCAACGTGTCGTACAGCACCCAGGTGAGAGGCAGACTGAGCGCCCCGATGAGAGCCAGGCCGCCGAGCAAGAACCGCACCCGCCGCGGAACCGCCGCCCGGAGCCGCCACAAGCCCAGCCCGGTGGCCGCCAGCAGCGTCACGTAGAGCCAGATCCACCGCCCGATCCACAGCGAGACCCAGGTGTAGGGCGAGCGGAGCTTCTGCAGGCGCTCCAGCTCCGGCGACACGCGGCTGAACCAGCTTCCTCCCCCGCCGCCCGGCTGGAGATGCGCGAACACTATCAACACGGCCGCGGCTACCGGCAGCCAGAACATCGCCCGCCGCCATCCGAGCCGCCCTTCGGCCGCGTCATCCGGCCACAAGGCCCCGAGCAGGAAAACGGCCCAGACGGGGTACGTCGTCGGCGGATGATAGAGGAACGCCAACGCGGTCAGGAGCCCGGCGGCCGTGTATTTCTTGTGGCTCGCCAGCCCTATCGCCAGCAACAGCATGCCCATCGCCGAGCCCCTCGGCTTCGGTTCGTATTCGACGGTGAGTACCGCCGGACCCAGTACCGTCGCCCCCAGCGCGTAAACAGCCGCCACGAGCAGCGACAAGCGTTTCGGCAAGCCCGCCGCCAGGGCGATCAGGAACACCCCGAGCACGCCGCAGGCGCGAAAGAGAAGCTGGTCGGCGGTGAGTAGCGGATAGAACCCGAGGCCTGTGAGGCGCCGGGCCCCCACCGCCAGCTCGTCATAGATCGTAAACGCCACATGCGGCCGCGTCGCCACCAGGTCGTTGGCGAGAACCGAGGGGTTGTAAAGGTGTTCGAGAATCGCGGCGTAGATCTGGCTGTCCTGCTGCAGCCACGTCTGCCCGGGAAAGAGAAGAAACCCTAAGGCCGTGATCAGCCCCACGGCGGCGGCGAGCGGCGCATATCCCCGGTGCAACCTCATAGCGTGGCGATCTTGCGATGGATCAGCAGGAAATAGAGTCCGAGCAGCGCCAGCACCGCTCCAGAGGCGCCCACCACCATTGGAGCGCCGAACACCGGCGCCAACGTCCCGGTGAGCAGGCTGCCGATCGGCATTCCGCCGCGAAAGGCGACATTATAGACGCTCATCACCCTCCCGCGCATGTCGTCCACCGCGATGAGCTGGACGAGCGACGTCACCATGGCGAAGACCATAACCAGCGCGGCGCCGGCGAGGAACAGGAGTACCGAGCTGAGCCCCAGGTGGGGAGAAAGGGCGAAGGCGGTGATGGCCGCCCCCAGGGCTACCAGAGCGAACAGCGTTGTCCGGCCCTTGTGCCTCCGGTGGCCGAAGGCGGCGACGATCAGCGCTCCGGTGATCGAGCCTCCGCCGGAAAGCGAAAGCAACAGGGTGTAGACCTCGGGGCCGCCGCGGAAGACGTCCCGGGCGAAGACCGGCAGGAAAACGATCACCGGCAGGCCGAAAAGCGTCACCGAGAAAGCCAGGGCGATCAGCGACTCCATGGCCGTCTGCCGCCGGATGAACGCAAAGCCTTGCCGGATGCTCTCGAGGATCGAGTCGGCGGTGCGCTTCGGCCGGAAACGGACCCGGATGAGCAGCAGCGAGGTGATCGGCGCGAGGTAAGACAGCCCGTTCAGCAGAAAACACCACGCCGCCCCTAGCTTCGTCAGCGCCAGCCCGCCCGCCATCGGTCCGAGCACCCGGGCGAGGTTGAACTGGATGGAGTTCATGGCGATCGCGTTGGGCAGCTCACGCGGCTTGACGAGCGACGGGATCAGCGCCGCGTAGGCCGGTCCCCCGAAGGCTTGCGCCAAACCCACAACGAACGACAGGCAGAGGATGTGCCACACCTGGACGACACCGCCGGCCACCAGCCCCGCCAGCGCCAGGGCGCAAGACATCTGCAGGAACTGCCCGGCGATCAGGATGCGCCGGCGGTCGATCCGGTCGGCGGCCACCCCGCCCACCAGCGAAAAGAGAAAGATCGGGATGTCGCCCAGGAATGCATCCAGGCCCAGCCAGAACGGCGATCCCGAGATCTCCAGCACCAGCCAGCTCTGGGCGAGCTTCTGCATCCATGTGCCGACCGACGAAATGCAGGCTCCGCTCCAGACCAGCCGGAAGTCGCGGTAGCGGAACGCTCTGAAGACCCGGGTGATCAAGGGCTGGTACGTTACGGAAGCGGCTTGTTGCGTTGAATCAGGTGCAACAGGTTGCCGTCCGGGTCGGTGAAGAACACCAGCCGGTTCCCATCCATCTCGAGGACCTCGGTGACGAAGGCGACCCCCTTGGCCTCGAGCGCCTTGCGCGCGGCGTCGAAATCATCCGGGATGATCGCCAGGTGCCGGATGCCCGGGGCCTTCATCCCTTGCGGCGTGCGCTCGCCTTCGGACGGAATGATCTCCAGCATCGTCCCGTTCGGCGCCTTCACGAAAACGTTGCCCGCGTACCGGTGGCTGATCGTGAACTCCAGAGTTTCCACGTACCATTGCGCCAGCTTTTCCGGATCAGGGGTCGCGATGGCCGTGTGCTCGAGTCCTTGGAACATGTTTGGATTGTAACAGCCGGAACCGCGTCAGTAGATCTCGAAACAGAAGACGTCGTTGGCCCCTTGCGGCGTCAAGCAGTATTGGCCGTTCTCCAAATACTCGTTGGCCTCGATCTTGTACAGGTTGTCTTTGATCCGGTCGAAGGTCAGATACCGCGGCCGGGGCCCGCGCTTGCCCGGTTTCTTGGGGAAGGCCGTCTCGCGGTGGCCCTTCACCACGTCCATCCGGTACAACCGGTAGGCCTGCGGCGGAACCTTGTCCACCAGGATGATGAAGATCGGCTCGGCCAGCGGCGTCCTCACCGGCGACCGCTCGCCCGGTACGAGGTAGGCGATATGCTTCTTGCGCATCTCCTCCTGCGCCACTGCGTGCTCGGTTTCGATGAGGTTCTCGGCATGCAGCAGGTACGGCACATCCGCCTTTGGCGGCGGCGGGCCGTCGTACTGTTGCGCGAAAGCCGCCGCCCACACGCCCAGCAACAACGGTAGCACCCGGCCGGCAACCCTCATAATCTTCATTGTACCGGCCCCGCGGCGCCGGCTCCTGCTTCGGCAAGGCTTCATCGCCCGGAGCCGCGCTCCCGCGGCTCGACTCCGGCCAGGAACTCGTCGAGTTCGTCTTCCTCCGGCGGTCGCTTCAGGAGGTGCGCCCCGGCCCACCGCGCCCCGGACTCCCCTGCCGGCCCGGCGAGCACGGCGACAGCTCCGATCTCTGACACAATCCGCTCCAGGAGAGGTTCCCATCGGTCCGGATCGCCGTCAGGCGCGCACAAGGCGCAGTCGAACGGGAAACGGGCGGCCAGGTCGGCCGCTTCGGCCAGGTCCGCGGGAACCACGCGGTGTCCCCGGCGAGCCAGTGCGTGCAGCAGCCGGCGGCGGATCGTTTCGTCCGGCTCGGCCAGCAGGATCGTCAGGCGGGCCCGGGCGGCCCGGCGTGAGGCTCCGGAGCCCCTGGCGGCCGCGACCGGCAGGCGCAGCTCGATGGTCATCCAGCCCTCCGGGCCGCTCACGGTTCGTACGGCCCCGCCCAGGCTCTCGGCCGCGGACTCGAACCCCGCTCCGCCGGCGCGTTCGCTCGCTTCGACTTCCGGGTGTGAGATCGCTACGATGGCTTGTCCCCCTGCGGCCCGCGCCGAGACCCGGATCTGTGGCTTGCGCCCCGCCGGCGAGACTTCGGCTGCCTGCCGCAGCAGGGCTTTGAGCAGTGCCTCGAGCCGGCGCAGGGGCGCCCGGACGGCGGCCGGTTCCAGAGCGCCGACGTCGATCCGGACCCCGCCGGACAACTCCCGCCGCGTCTGCGCCACCACCGCGCCGACGAGCGTCTGGAGGTCGATCTCGAGAGGCTCTTCGTCCGCCCCTCCGGCCTCCCGCCCCGCCTGAAGTTCGGCCACCGCGGCATCCAGGTGTCTTCTCAGCGCGGCCGCCGTTTCCGCCGCCGGGGATCCGGAGACCGCGGCGCTCAACTCCTCCACGCCCTCCCGCAAGTCGGCCAGCCGCTCGAGCGCCCTCTCGATCGCCCCGCCCAGGCTCTTCGCCGCCTCCGAAGCCCCAGAGTGGCGGGCCACTTGCTCGCGCAGCGTAGCTTCTTCGAGCCACGCCAGCACCGTCCCGGCGACCCTGGCCAGATGCCGGGCTCCCTGCCGTCCCGTGGCCCGGGAGAGCGCCGCTCCCGGTCCCGGGACGATCTCCAGCAGCCCCAGCAGCCTTCCCCGGCCCCGTACCGGCAGGTAGTAGACCAGACCCCTTTCTGGATCGTTCACCGGTATGAGCTGGTCTACGTCTCGTCCGCTCTCTTGGGGATCCGCCAGCTCCCGGCACCGTTTTGCGGCTGGATGGTCTTCCGCCAGCGCTCCCCCCGTTTCGTCTCCAGCCGGCAACAGGGCGCCGTTCTGGGCCTCATAAAGCAGCAGTCGGAGGGACGCGATTCCCGGAAAGCGCCCGGTGAACCGCATCAGCGCCGTCCCGAGCTCCGCCGCCGAGCGCGCGGCGGTGATCTCTTCCACCAGCGCCTGCAAGGTTTCGGTGGTCGCCGAACGCCGGCCGAGGCGCCGCTGCTGGAACACGAACAGTCCGAGCGCCACCACAGCGAAGACGGCCAGCATCAGCATCACTTGGGTTCCTGTGACGGCGGCGGCGCGCACCGTAGCGAGCCCGCCCGGAAGCGGCGCGGGCATCGCACTCAGCCAAGGGCAGAACACTCTTCTCTCTTCCGGAAGTCACCGAGCTCAACCGACCGGCTGGAATGCTGCCAGCCAGTCGGCCAGTTTCGGATCCTGGAAGTCCTGAATCACGAGATCGCACCCCGGCAGCCGGTCGGTGGTCGTCGTGAGTCCCACCACCGCCGCCACCCCGGCGCTCCTCGCTGCCCGGACTCCCGTCTCCGAATCCTCGAACACAATACAATCCGGCGGTTCGACATGCAAGAGGCGGGCCGCCAACAGGTAGATCTCCGGATCCGGTTTGGGCTTTCCCACCTGGTGCCCGTCGAGAACCACCCGGAAATAGGGCCGCAGCCCGCTTTCTTCGAGAATGAACTCCACATTGGCGGGCTCGGCGTTGCTGGCCAGCGCCAGGGGCAGGGAAGCGTTCCGCGCGATGAACTCCCTCACGCCGGCGACCAGATGCTCCGCCAGGCGCGGCCGCATCAGCTCCCGGTAAAGCTTCTCTTTCTCGGCCCCATGCCGGAACCGTTCCTCGGGCGTGACCTCCGGCCCGAAGAAGATGCGCACGATCTCGTCGTTGTGCCGCCCGAGCATCTCGGCCTCGATCTTTTCCCGGGCAACCTCGATCCCGCGCTGGTGGAGGTAGCGCTGCCAGGCTTCCGTGTGAACCGGCGTCGAATGGACGATGACGCCGTCCATGTCGAAAACCAGCGCTGGACTCTCTTGCCAGACCGTTGGATCTTCCACTGGTCCGGATCATAGCATACGGCTGTCCGGCTCCCCGGCCGGCGGCCGTTCGCCACGCTGCCATGTCCGGCGGTGGAGCCCTCCGGCCGGGAGTCCGCGGGCCGCTCTCCCGCCGGGATATAGACATGAACGAAGCTCGTGTCAAAATGGAGGAAGAAGCATATGAACGGCGTCAAGACAGTCCTGTTGCTGGGGGCGTTGACCGGTTTGCTGCTCGCCGGCGGCGAGGCGCTCGGCGGCCGCCAGGGCCTCATCATGGGGCTGGTGTTGGCGGCCGGCATGAACTTCTTCAGCTACTTCTACTCGGACCGTCTGGCCCTGGCCGCTTACCGGGCTCAGCCGGTGACGCCCACCGAGAACGCTGGCATCTACCGTCGCCTCGGTCCCATTGTCGAACGCCTCTGCCAGCGGGCCGGCCTTCCCACGCCCAAGCTCTGGGTGATCCCCGACGAGTCTCCCAACGCTTTCGCCACCGGAAGGGATCCGAAGCATGCCTCGGTGGCCGTGACCGCCGGCATTCTGAAGCTGCTGAATGATGAGGAGCTCACAGGCGTCATCGGCCACGAGCTCGGCCACGTCAAGAACCGTGACATCTTGATCAGTTCGATCGCCGCCACCATCGCCGGCGCCATCACCTTCCTGGCGCGGATGGCCTTCTTCTTCGGCGGCTACCGCGACGACGACGAAGGCGCCAACCCGATCGCCCTGATCGCCATGCTGATCCTGGCGCCGATCGCGGCCCTGTTGATTCAGATGGCCATCTCCCGGACACGGGAGTACGCCGCCGATGCCGCCTCCGCCCGGTTCGCCGGGACGCCGGACGGCCTGATCAATGGTCTCCGGAAGTTGGAAACCTGGTCCAAGCGCATTCCGCTGGACGCTTCTCCGGCGCACCAGCACATGTTCATCGTCAAACCCTTCACCCGCCAGACCCTGGCACGGCTCTTTTCCACTCACCCCTCTACCGCCGAGCGCATCGCCCGGCTGGAGAGACTGCGGTACCAGCCGGCTTTCTAGGTGCGGCGAGCCGTCTGTGGGGCCGCCCGCTTCACCTCACTGTGAAGGTGTGCTGTTCTTCGTACGTCTGATCTCCGATATGGTCCCGGACGGCGACGATGAGCGTGTATTCACCGGGCGCAAGGTCGGGAGTGAGATTCAAGCTCAATCCGCCCTGGACATGCCGCTGCGGGTAGAACGACTCTTCCTCTTCGGTGGCCGCCACGGGCTGCTCGAAGAGCACCTTTCCGTTCGCTCGCAGCACCTTCACGCCGTAATCCACCGAAAACCGGTTGTTCTCGCCGAACGCATAGCCGGTGATGTCGAACCGGGCCCATACGGACGATCCCGGCCGGTAGACCGGGTTCCTGAGCGGCCGCATCGATGTCTCCGTCCGGTAGAAGTGGAAGTTCCGAATCACCAGGGTCCTGCTCGGCTCCACGTCCCGGCCGCGGACCCGGAACGTCCTCTCCAGATCGGCGCTGGTCTTGGCATTGAGATCCTCGACGTGGATCGCGATCCGGTACTCCCCCGAAGGGGCCGTCGGTGGCACCGGCGCTTCGTAGCGCACCAGCGGCATCCACTTCTGTTTCTTGTCCTGGTAAGTCAGGACAGTGGCGATCCGGCCCTCTTCCGGTTTGCGGATCGGCAACCCTTCCGGATCGAACGCCTCAACCCGGTAGGCCAGCCAGAGGTGGTCTTCGTCCTCCTGTTCGACGGTCTTGAAGCCCGAGATCCGGAAGGTCAAGAAGAGCGTGTCGCCTGGAAAGAACTCGAAACCGGACCCCACTGGAGGCCCGCCGTCGTATTGGTGCAGCGCCACCTCGACGATGGCCAGCTTCGGCTCGGCGCCGGCCGCGGAAACCGCCAGCGCCAGCGCCGCCGCCACACTCAGCCCCAAGGCGGACCCCCGCGATGCACAGTCGGGAATCATCATCGTACAGCGCCGCTGCGCCTCCTGATTAGAATGACTGTTCGCCCGGGGCCGGAGTTTCCACCGGAGGCGGCGGCGCCAGGGTCAGCGGGATCTCGATCAGCGCCGTCCGCTCCGATTCCAGGTCGCCGCCGTCGGTCACCCGCAGCCGGTAGTCGCTCGGCGGCACATCGAAGACGATCACTCCCTCCAGCATCCCGGCCGGCTCCAGGATCCGCAGCAAACCCAACCAGTTGGGAAGCCCTTCGATGTCGGAGACCTCCATGAAGCTGTTGCCTTCTTCGTCCTCCAGCGTGAGCAACGGCACGGCCACCTGCTGCTGGCCGGCGTTGGAGATCGAGAGCCGGATCAACAGGAAGCGGTTCTCGGGGATCTTCGCCTCGATGGAGTCGCCGAGCTGGGCCCGCCACTGCGTCTCGAGCACGTTGTAGGTCAACGGGCCCACTGTGGTCAGCTCCCCCATTTGATGCACCGGCTCCTCGAGCACGCCCGAGGAGCAGGCGCTCAGCAGGACGGCGGCCGCCAGCACGGTCCTCTCCATCGTTTTCCGCATCGCGTTCAATCTTAATGAGATCCCCCGGCGGGAGGCAATCGCCGGCCGGCTGCGGCCCGCCCGCTCAGCCAAGCTTCTTCCGCAAGAGCTGGTTCACTTGTTTTGGGTCCGCCTGGCCCTTTGTCGCCCGCATCACCTGCCCCATGAAGTAGCCGATCACGGTCTTCTTCCCGCCCTTGTACTGCGCTACCTGGGTTGGGTTCTTCTCGAGCACCTCGTCGATGATTCCCTCCAGCTCGCCGCCGCCCATCACCTTCAACCCTTCACGCTCGACGATCTTCGAAGGAGCCTCGCCGGTGGCGAACATCTTCGGGAAGATCTCCTTGGCCAGCTTGCCGGTGATCTGGCCCTCGGCGATCAGGCGGATCAGCTCGCCGATGTGCTCCGGCGGCACCGGCGACTCGGTGATCTCCTTGCCCTCGGCGTTCAGGCGGCCCAGCAGCTCGCCCTGGACCCATTTGGCGGCTTCCACGGGATTCCCCGCTGCCGCCGCGGCCTTCTCATAGTATTCGGCCAGCGGACGCGTCGCCGTCAGCACCCGGGCGTCGTAGTCCCGCAGGCCGTACTCCTCGATGAAGCGTTTCCGCTTGGCCGCCGGCAGCTCCGGCATCGAGGCCTGGATCGTTTCGAGCCACTTCTCGCTGATCTCCAGCGGCAGCAGATCCGGCTCCGGGAAATAGCGGTAGTCGTGGGCGTGCTCCTTCGTCCGCATACCGGCCGTCTGGCCGGTCGAGGGGTCGTAGAGCCGCGTCTCCTGTTCCACCGCGCCGCCGCCCTCGAGCACCGCCACCTGCCGGGCGATCTCGTAGTCCAGCGCCTCCCGTAAAAAACGGAACGAGTTCAGGTTCTTCACCTCTGCCTTCGTACCGAACTCTCCGGCCCCCTTGAGCCGCACGGAAACATTGGCGTCGCAGCGCAGGTGGCCCTTTTCCATGTCGCAGGTGGAGACGCCGACGAACTGCAGCGTTTGCTTCAGTTCGGTCAGGTAGGCGTAGGCCTCCTCGGAGCTCCGCATGTCCGGCTCGCTGACGATCTCGATCAGCGGCGTGCCGCAGCGGTTGAGGTCCACATAGCTATACCGGTCGGAGTCCCGGAAACCCTCGTGAACGCTCTTGCCGGCGTCGTCCTCGATGTGCACTCGGGTGATGCCGATGCGCCGCCCCGCCCCGCCGGCCTCGATCTCCAGATGCCCGTGCTCGGCCAGTGGCAGCTCGTACTGTGAGATCTGGTAGCCCTTCGGCAGGTCCGGGTAGAAGTAGTTCTTCCGTGCCAGCCGCGAGACCCGGTTGATGCGGCAGTTCAGCGCCAGCGCGGCTTGGACAGCCATCTCCACCGCCCGCCGGTTCAGCACCGGCAGCGCTCCGGGCAGTCCCAGGCAGACCGGGCAGACGTTGGTGTTCGGCGGATCGCCGAATCGGGTCGGGCAGGCGCAGAAGATCTTCGTCCGCGTGGCGAGCTGGACGTGCACTTCCAGCCCGATCACCGGCTCATATTTGGCCAGCAACTCCGACGAGGCTAAGATGTCGGCGGCCGAGGACATGACTTTTCCTCATTATACGGGCGGGGACCGGAGGGCCCCGGCCCCGGTGCGGACAACCCACACCCGCCCGTAACGGAACGAGCGGCGCCCGGCCGTCTACCCGTGGATCTTCTTGAAGTTCGCCAGGCAGCGCTTCACCGTCTCGAACGGTGGATAGTCACTGCCTTCCTGCTCGATCAGGTAGTACTCGACGCCGCCCACGGATTCGGCCGCTTGAAAGATCTCCTTCCACGGGGCGTCGCCCTCGCCGAAGAGCACCTTGTAGCCTTTGCCCGCCTTCGACGACCAGTCCTTGCAGTGGATGTCTTTGATCCGCCCCGGGTTCGCTCGGATCCAGGCCACTGGATCCGAGCCCGCCTCCAGGCAAGTGCCCACGTCGAGCTGCAGCATCACGTCTTTCGGCGTGTTGGCGGCGATCACCTCGATGGGCCGCTTGCCCTCCACCGGCCGGAACTCCCGCTGATGGTTGTGATAGCCGGCCCTAAGGCCCGCGGCCTTCATCTTCTCGTGGGCTTTGGTCAGCTTCTCGGCGACCTTCTTCCACTCGTCCAGCCCGCCCTCGATCCGACCCGGGCTGGCCATGACGATGTACTTGCCGCCGAGGATCTTGTTCAGCTCGATGGCGTGGTCCAGGTTCGCCGGATCGAAGGCCGAGGCGCTGTTGTGCGTCGAGTAGCACTTGACGCCGAGCTCGTCGAGCAGTTTCCGGACCTCTTTCGCCCGGGCGGCGTCCCACTTCAGATACGGGGCATAGAACTCCACGCATTCGTAACCCATGCCGGCGACCTTGCGGACCGTACCCATCAGGTCCTTGGCGAGCTCCGTGCGGACCGAGTACAGCTCCAGTCCCACTGGAACCTTGCCGGATTTGGCCGCCATCGGCAAGGCGGCGCTGATCGCCAGGAAAGAACGTCGGGAATATTTCACGGCTACCATAGCGTAAATGACTGTAGCACAAGGTGGAGGGCCGAAAACACTCCTGCCGGGGCTCGGGTGAATGCGCACATCCCGGACCGCCGGGACGACTCAACGCTTTGGAGCCCCGGAGCGTCATAACAAATGTGAAGAGCTCACTGCGCCTGCACGGCGCCGCCTGCACGGCTGCGGCCGTCATGTTGCTGCCGCCCGGCCTTGCGAAAGCGCTCGACGTCCGCCAGGCGATCGCCGGCATCGAGGCGCGCTACAACCGGCCCCGGACCATGCAGCTCCGCTTCGAGCAGACTTATACCGGCTACGGCCGGCCGCCGCGGACCGAACGGGGCGTCCTCTACCTGCGCAAGCCGCGGCGCATGCGCTGGGAGTACGAGCAGCCGCCCGGCAAGCTGTTCCTCTCCGACGGCAAGTTCGTCTACTTCTACAGCCCGGCGGCCAACCGCGTGGAGAAGATGCCGCTCAAGGAAAGCGGCGACCTGCGCACCCCGCTGGCCTTCCTCATGGGCCGGCTGGATCTGCGCCGGGACTTCCGCGAGTTCCGCTCCCGACCGGAGGGAGAGGATCTCCACGTCGTGGCCTTACCGAAATCGAAGAACGCTCCCTACCGTGAGGTGGTCTTCGTCGTCACGCCTGAGTTCCGTATCAAGCGTCTCGTCGTCCGGGGCGCCGACGAGTCGGTGATGGAGTTCCGCTTCTCTGCCGAACGTATCAACCCCCCGCTGCCGCCGGACCTGTTCGTCTTCCGCGCGCCTCCCGGAGTGGAGTTCATCGAGGTAGGGGCTGCCCAGGAGACCGGGAATTGAGCTATGGCCGAGTGGGTGCTCAAATACGCTGATCCCCGCGGGGAGATCCACCAGCAGGTGGCCGAGGCCGGCTCCGCCCAGGAACTGAAGGACAAGTACATCCGCCAGGGCTACCTCGTTTACTGGGTCAAGCCGAAGACCGAACTGGCCGGGCTCGCCCAGCGCGTGGGCCCCAGCCGCAAGAAGATCAATCCGGAGAAGTTCCTGATCTTCAACCAGCAGTTCGTCACCCTGATCAAGGCCGGCTTGCCGATCCTGAAATCCCTCGACCTGCTGGCCGAGCGCCTCACCGACCCCAAGCTCGGCCGCTACGTCAGGGCCGTCCGCGACGACGTCAAGACCGGCTCCAGCCTGTCCGACGCGTTCGCCGCCCAGGGCGTCTTCCCGCCCATCTACGTCACTTCGGTCATGGCCGGCGAGAAGAGCGGCGCCCTCGCCGAGGTGCTCGAGCGCTACATCCAGTATCAGAAACTCGCCCTGGCGGTGCGCAAGAAGGTCCTGCTCTCGCTACTCTATCCTTCATTGCTCATCGGGCTGACGATCCTGCTCATCGTCTTCCTGGTCACTTACGTGGTACCGAACTTCGCCAAGCTCTACGAGAGCATGGATGCCGATCTGCCCGTAGCCACTCAGATCCTCATCGCCGTCGGCACCACCGCCCGCAATTACATCCTGGTCGGGGTGGGTCTCCTGGCCGCCGCCGTGGTGGCCTTCCGAATCTGGTCGCGCGGCGAGGCGGCCCAGGAGAAGATCGACCGGTCGAAGGTCCGCACCCCGGTGTTGGGCGACATCTGGATCAAATACCAGGTAGCCCAGCTCTCGCGGGTGCTGAGCACGCTGCTTATGGGCGGCATCCCGCTGGTGCAGGCTCTGGAGACGGCCGGTAGATCCCTCGGCTCGAGTCTGCTCCGCAAGACGATGGAGCAGACCCGCAAGCTGGTCCGTGAGGGGCAGAGCCTCTCGGCCTCGTTCCAGTCCACCGGCCTGTTCCCGGAGCTCTCCATCGACATGATCGAGGTCGGCGAATCCACCGGCGCGCTGCCCCAGATGCTCAATAGCGTGGCCGAGTTCTACGAGGACGACGTCCAGACCCGCATGCAGGCGGCCTTGTCTCTGATCGAGCCGGCGATCATGATCTTTATGGGCATCTTCGTGGCTTTCGTGCTGGTCGCGCTCTACCTGCCGATCTTCTCGCTCGCCGACACCCTGCGATGAGGAGGACCGAAGCAACGGAGGAAAAACGAGCCATGGCTGAGGAAATCAAACAGCAGGGAACCGAGGAGGAAGTCGAGCGGGCGCGGGCGCTCGCCCGGCGCTACCGTTACGAGTTCGTGGACCTGCGCGAGACCCGCATCGACCACGATCTGTTCACCTCCATCCCGGTGGACCTGATGTTCCGCTACAACTTCGTGCCGCTGGGGGCCGATAACGGCACTCTCGAGATCGCCCTCGCCGACCCCCGCAACCTGAACCTCATCGATGAACTTTCCATCCTGCTCCAGAAGCGGCTCCGGGTGAAGGTCGCCACGCTGTCACAGATCTCCGACCTGCTCAAGAAGACCGAACAGTCCCAGCGGGTGCTCGAAGAGGTCACCGAAGGCTTCACCCTTGACGTCGTCGCCGAGGAGGACAGCCAGGACGAGACGCTCTCTATCGAGAAGCTCACCGCCGGCGACACCGACATCGCCCCGGTCATCAAGCTCGTCGATACCACCATCTTCAACGCTCTGGAGCGGCGCGCCAGCGACATCCACATCGAGACCCGCGACCAGGAAGTAGCCATCAAGTACCGCATCGACGGTGTCCTGCACTACGCCATGCCGCCGATCGCCAAGGACTGGCATTCGACGATCATCTCCCGCATCAAGGTGATGAGCGAGCTCGACATCGCCGAGCGCCGCGTCCCCCAGGACGGCCGCTTCCGCGTCCGCTACAAGGGGCGCCTCATCGACTTCCGCGTTTCCATCATGCCGACGATCTATGGCGAGGACGCCGTGCTCCGCGTGCTGGACAAGGAGTCGATGAGCGAGAAGTTCAAGTCGCTGAACCTCGACGTGGTCGGCTTCTCCGAGGAGGACCTGGCCAAGTTCCGCCGCTATATCAAGGAGCCGTACGGGATGGTGCTGGTCACCGGGCCCACCGGCTCCGGAAAGACCACCACGCTGTACGCGGCCTTGAGCGAGATCCAGAACGACGAAGACAAGATCATCACCATCGAGGACCCGGTCGAGTATCAAATCAAGGGCATCACCCAGATCCCGGTGAATGAGAAGAAGGGCCTCACCTTCGCCCGGGGGCTGCGCTCCATCTTGCGGCATGACCCGGACAAGATCATGGTCGGCGAGATCCGCGATCAGGAGACCGCCCAGATCGCCATCAACGCGGCCCTCACCGGCCACCTCGTCTTCACCACCGTCCATGCCAACAACGTGCTGGACGTGCTGGGCCGCTTCCTGAACATGGGGGTCGAGCCGTACAACTTCGTCTCGGCGCTGAACTGCATCCTGGCCCAGCGCCTGGTCCGGGTCATCTGCTCCCACTGCAAGCGCCCGGTCGACTATCCCGACGACTACCTCATCGAGAGCGGGCTGGACCCGGCCGAGTGGCGACAGATCACTTTCTACGAAGGGGCCGGCTGCTTCGAGTGCGGCGGTACGGGCTTCCGCGGCCGGACCGCGATCCACGAGCTGCTCGATCTGAGCGAGCGCATCCGCGAGATGATCCTCGACCGCCGGCCGAGCTCCGAGATCAAGCGCCAGGCTCGAGAGGAGGGCATGCGCTTCCTGCGCGAGTCGGCGCTCGACAAGGTGAAGGCGGGCATCACCACCCTGCGGGAGATCAACAAGGTGACGTTCGTCGAGGTCTGAGGCGGCGCCGCCCTGGGGCCGCTCAGGCGGGGCAGAAGAGCGAATGAACATACTGGCGCAGATTCGGAAGCTGTTGAAGGACCCGCCGCCGGAGCATGCCTTCGAGGTCTCCGAGACGGCGATCGCCTGGGCGCGCCGCACCCGCGAGGACTTGAAACTGGGCGTCGAGGCCCTGGAACCGGGTATCCTCGCCGTCTCGCCCCTGCACGACAACGTCGCCGATCCGGATGCCTTCTTCCGCCACGTCCAGGCTCTCGCCGGCGGCGACGGCAAAGCCAGACGCCGCCGCACCGCCCTGATCCTGCCCGACTTTTGCGCCCGGGTGGCCGTGCTCGACTTCGACCAGTTCCCCTCCGACGCCGCCGAGCAGGTTTCCCTGGTGCGTTTCCGCATGAAGAAGAGCATCCCCTTCGACGTCGATTCGGCGCAGGTCTCCTATTACATGCAGTCCCGGGGCGGGGCCGGACGCAAGGTCGAAGTGGTGGCCGCCGTCGCTCCGCTGGAGATCATCGCCCGCTACGAGGCGGCCTTCCGCCACGCTGGCTTCGAACCGGGCCTCGTCACCACCTCCACCCTGGCGGCGCTGAATCTGCTGAGCCCGGACGGGGTCCAGGTGCTGGCCCGGTTGAGCGGGTCTGTGCTCACCGCGGCGGTCACCGAGGGCCGCGACCTCCGCCTGCTGCGCTGCGTGGACTTGCCCGAGCTCACCCCTGAAGAAGTAATGCGAGTGCTGTTTCCCACCTGCGCTTTCGTAGAGGACACCGTCGGCGAAAAGCCGCGGGAACTGTTGGTGTGCGGTTTCGGGGACTGGGAGCCGGTGGTCGTGGAGCAGAGCCGGCAGGACCTCGGTCTCGAAGTCCGCCGGCTTGGCTCACGCTTCGGCGAGCCGGGACCGGCAAATGCCGGCTTGTTCGGATTCCTGGAAGCCGCGGAGACCTGAGGAGAGTCGAACGATGAAACTGGCAGCGCCCATCAACCTCGCGAGCCGGCCGTTCCGGCACGACCGCCCGATTCTGGTCGCATCGATAGCCACCGCCGTGCTCATGGTCTTCGTCCTGGCGCTCCAGATCTATCTGATTCGGGCCGAGCGCGGGGCCGGCGAAGAGGCTGCCCGGGGCATCGCGGAGGCCGAGGTCCGCCTCGAGCAGCTCACCCGGCGCGAAGCTCAGCTCCAGGCGGAGCTGACCCGTCCGGAAAACGAAACCGTGCTCGTGCGCAGCGTCTTCCTGAACAGCCTGCTACTGCGCAAGGGCATCAGTTGGACGCTGATCTTCGGCGACCTGGAGAAGGTGATGCCCTACAACGTCAAGCTCGTCCAGATCCGTCCCCAGGTCACCGAGGACAACGAAATCCAGTTGGAGATGGTGGTCGCCGCCCGCGACTCCGAGCCGGTGATCGAGATGCTGCGCAACATGGAGAATTCCGACATCTTCAGCTCCACTGCGGTGACGGCGGCTCTGCCGCCCACCGACAATGAACCCCTGTACCGCTACCGGGTGAACGTGCTCTATGGCCGGAAACTCTAGCTGGAACGCGATCCGCGAACGCCTGCCCGCCGGACCCGGACTCCTCCGGGATCCGCGCCTCTTGGTGCGCCTGATCCTCGGCGTCCTGCTCGCCGCGAACCTGGCCGCGGCGCTGCTGCTCTTCCGCCCGTGGGCCGAGTCGCCTGAAGAAATGGAAGCCCGCCTCGGACGCCTGCGCTCCGAGATCCAGCGAAAGCAGCAGAACGTGGCCCGCCTGGAAACGCTCGTCGAGAAGTCGCGGAAGGCCCGCGAGCAGGGCGACGCCTTTATGGCGAAATACTTCCTCGACCGGCGCACTGCCTCTTCGACGATCATCAGCGAGCTGCGCGACACCGCCGCCAAAGCCGGCATCGAGCAGCAGGAACAGACCTTCAGCTTCGAGCCGATCGAAGGCAGCGACAATCTCTACATGATGACCATCTCCGGCAACTACGAGGGCCGCTACGAAGATCTGGTGAAGTTCCTGAACCTCCTCGACCGCTCGCCGCGCTTCCTGATCCTCGACACTCTGGCGGCTTCCCCCCAGCGCGCCGCCGGCGCCCTGAACGTCAACTTCAAGATGCACGCCTTCGTCATCAAGGGCAAGCCGCGGGCGCCGAAAGCCGCCGCATCGCCGGGTAAAGGGAGCGCGGAAGGCGGCCGTCCGGCCGAAACAGCTTCAGCTCCCCAGGAGGCGAAGGCGGGATGAAAGTCGGCGCGGAACCCAAGAAGGTCGCCATTCTGATCGGTTTGCTCGCCGTGGCCGCTTATCTGTTCTTCTCCAACAGCGCCTCGGACATACCGGACTACACGCCGCCGTCCACTCCCGCCGCCGCGGTGAAGACCGCTCCGGAGAAGTCCCGCGCCCCCCGTCCCGCCCCCCGGCGCGTGGCGGCGCGGCCGGCGCCCCGTCCCGGAGCGCGACGGGGCGGCCGGGGGTTCCGGCCTTCGCTGGTCATCCGGCGGCCTGAGGACCGGCCCGATCCTATGTCCCTCGATCCGACGCTGCGCCTGGACCTGCTGGCGAAGTTGCAGGGCGTCCGTGTGGAAGGCGTTCGCCGGAGCCTCTTCGAGTTCGGTCGTCCGGTTCCACTGAAGAAGCCCGAACCGAAGCTTTCGCCGGCCAAGATCGAAGAGATCAAGCGAAAGCAGCGCGAGGCGATCGCCAAGCGGGTCGCCGCTAAGCCCGCCAAGCCGCCTCCGCCGCCCATCCCGCTCAAGTTCTACGGCTATATCAGCCGTGTCCATACGGACGAAACGAAGGCCTTTTTCCTGGACGGCGAAAAGATCTTCATTGCCGGCGAGGGCGACCTCATCGATAAGAGGTACAAGGTGGTGAAGATCGGGGCCAAGTCGGCCGTGGTGGAGGATACCCGGCATGACCACCGCCAGACGCTGCGGCTGGAGGAAGTGCGTGGATAGAAAGATCCAGCGCGGGCGCGGCGAGGGCGGCTTCGCCATGCTGCTCATCTTCGTGATGGCCGCCTCGGTGGCCATCATGCTCTACCGCGAACTGCCACGCCTGGTCTTCGAGTCCCAGCGGGTCAAGGAGCAGGAGCTGATCGACCGCGGCGAGCAGTACAAGCGCGCCATCCAGCTCTACGTGCGAAAGTTCAAGAAGTACCCGGCCAGCTTGGACGACCTCGAGAACGCCACCGAGATCCGCTTCCTGCGCCGGCGCTACAAGGACCCGATGACCGGCAAGGACGAGTGGCGGCTCATCCACATCGACAACATGGGCTTCTACACGGATTCGCTCACGCGGAAGCGCCCGCAGCAGCAGGAAGAGAAGAAGTCCGAGAACACCTTCATCACCGAGGGAGCGGCCTTCGGCTCCGCTGCGCCAGCCCCCGGCCAGGGGACCGAACAGGCCCGGGGCGCCATGATCCGGGGGGCGAGCGACCGCCCGCTGGTGCGGGCCGAGCAGTACCGCGGCGTTGCGTCCCCGCCGCGTCCCCCGGGGGCCCCGCCCGTCGCCCGGCAGCCCTATCCGCCGGGCGTCCCGCCGCCGGCCGCCTATCCCCAACCCGGACAACCCGGCTATCCGCCGGGTCAGCCGCCCTATGGACAGCCAGGATATCCTCCGCCCGGTTACGGCCAGCCGGGCTATCCCCCTCCCGGTTATGCCCGGCCCGGCGCGGTCCCCGCTACACCCGGATATCCTGTTCCTGGCCAGCCGGGTTATCCGCAGCCAGGACAGCCTGCGCAAGGCGCCGGCCCTGGATATCCGCCGGCGCCCGGGACGCCGTATCCGCAGCAAGGTGTGCCCGGCCTGCCGGGACCTTACGGCCGGCCCCAGCCCGCCGCCCCGGGCTATGTGTCCCCCAGCTATCGGCCGCCCAGCTCCCCGCCGCAGCCAGCAACGCCGCCGCAGCCAGGCGCTTATCCCCAGCAGCCGGGCGGGTACCCGCCCCAGCCCGGCGCCCCGCCCGCGGTTCCCGGCGCTCCCCAGTATGGGCAGCCGGGCGTGATTACTCCCGTGCAGCCGCGTATCAGTCCTCAGTCGCCCCGCTCGCCCCGTCCGGCGACGCCGGCCTACCCCAGCCAAGGCGTTCCCGGTTTGCCGGGCCCCTACGGACCGCCCACGCCCATCTCGCCCAGCGGCCGCATCGGCACGCCGCCTACCGGCGCCCAGCCCGCCCGGCCACCCGGGTCCCCGGGGACGCCTGCCACGCCCGGCGGCGGCCCGAACCCGGCCCTCTCCATCATTCAGCAGATCCTTACCACGCCCCGGCCCGGCGGCCTGGCCGGTATCACTGGACCGGCGGCCGGAGGCGGCATCGGCGGGGGCATCGCCGGCGTCGCCTCCACCTACGAGGCCGAGGGCATCAAGGTGTACAACGACCACACCAAATACAACGAGTGGGAGTTCATCTACGACTACCGCGAGGACCAGGCATCGCGCGCTCGCGCCGCCGCTGGGGCGGCCGGCGCCGGCAGCCGGCGCAACCCGCTCGGCGGGTCCGGCCCCAGCCAGAGCCAGGGCTTCGGCTCCAGCTCGTCCTTCGGCGGGTCCGGCTCCCGCAGCGGCTTCGGCAGCTCCGGCTCGCCCGGTTCTCTCAGCCGCCCGCAGGACCGCTTCCCTTTGCTCGGCAACCCGGTTCCCCCGGCTCCCACCGGCCGGCCGTGAACTGTGCCGGCGCTCTTTTCTTCGGGCCCCTCGTGCCGAGAGCCTGGGAGGCGAAACGATTAGTGCGCTTGCGTTCCTCGGCTAGTATTTGCTAACCTAGTGACCGCTAGGTTAGTGAACGCTAATATCATCGGCGATGCCCGGCAGCACCGACCGTAAGAAAAACCGCCTCACCGCCGAAGAGCGCCGCGCGGCGATCGTCGAGGCCGCCGTCCGCCTCTTCGCCGAGAAAGGGTTCCGCGGGACCACTACGCGCGAGCTCGCCGCCGCCGTCGGGGTCTCCGAGCCCGTCCTCTATCAGCACTTCGCCACCAAGGGAGACCTCTACACGGCCATCATCGAAGCCATCTGCCGCCACCGCGACCGCGACCGCGACGGCCTGCTCGAGCTGGCCCGCCACGCTGAAGACGACGAGGCCTTCTTTTCCCGCCTCGCCGAGCTGATCCTGGAGTGGTACGACGAACAGCCCGAGGTGGTCCGCCTGCTGCTGTTCAGCGCGCTCGAAGAGCACGACCTCAAGGACCGCTTCGTCGAGACCCAGGTCGCCATGCTCTACGAGATCCTCACCGAATACCTCGAGCGCCGGATGGACAAGGGCGTCTTCCGGCGCATGGATCCCTATCTCGCCGCCCGGGCCTTCACCGGCATGGTTTCGCACCAGGGCATGGCCAAAGTCGTCTTCGGAATCGACGATCTGCGCGGGTCGCGCCAAGAGATCGCCCGCAAGATCGCCGACATCTTCGTGAACGGAATCCGATCACACGGAGCGCAAGGCGCATGAGGAAAGAACTTCTGGTTCTGGCAGGATTGCCCGCACTGTTTCTTGCAGCCTGCGGGGGCTCGTCGCCCCAACAGCCCGTCGAGGCGGCGGCCGAGCTGCAGGAGCCCCTGGCCGTGCGCGTGGCGCGGGCCGAGCTGCGCCAGGCGCCGAGAAAGCTCTGGGTCACCGGTTCGCTCCAGGCCGACGAGACCGCTACGGTATCGAACGAGGTGGCCGGAAAGCTGGCCGCCGTCTACGTCGATTTCGGCGACCGCGTCCGCCAGGGCCAGGTGCTGGCTGAACTAGACAAGCGCGAGCTGAAACTGCAACTCGAGCGGGCGCGCTCGGCCCTGGCGCAGGCGCTGGCCCGGCTCGGGCTGAGTCCGGATCAGGGGGACGTCGTCCCCGAGACCACGCCGGCGATCCGCCAGGCCGAGGCCCAGCTCGAAACCGCGCGTACCAAGTACGAATCCGCCGCCCGGCTCGTCAAGACGGGTGACATCGCGCATGACCGTTACGTCGAGATCGAGAAGGCCTACCACGCCGCCCAGGCCGCCCTCGACGCCGCCCGCCACGAGCTCCAAGTGGTGCTGGCGCAGGTCCAGTCGTTGAAGGCCGAAGTGGCGCTGGCCGAAAAGCGCCTCTCCGACGCCGAGATCCGCGCCCCGTTCGACGGCTATGTCACCGAACGGCTGGCTTCCGCCGGCGAATTCCTGCGCCAGAACACCCCCTTGCTGCGGCTGGTGAAGCCCTACCCGCTGCGCTTGCGTTTCGACGTGCCCGAGAGCGCCGCGCCCGCCGTCCGGCCCGGCCGCTCGCTGCGGTTCCGCACCGACGCCCTGCCCGGGGAGGAGTTCGCCGCCACGGTCACCGAGGTCGCGGCCTCGCTCGATCCCCGGTCGCGCACGCTGCCGGCCGAAGCCCGCGTCGAGGTACGCGACGAGCGGCTGAAGCCCGGTATGTTCGTCCAGGTGCAGTTGGTGGTCGATCCCGACGCCACGGCGGTGGTCGTCCCACGCCAGGCCGTGCGCACCGTGGCCGGGCTGCGGAAGGTCTTCGTCATCGAGGACGGCCGGGCGGTGGAGCGCAAGGTGGAGACGGACCGGGAGTTCGGCGATTGGGTGGAGGTCCGTAACGGAGGCATCTCCCCAGGGACGCTGGTGGCGCTGGACCACTTGGCGGAACTGGTTGATGGTATGCCTGTCACCGTCATTGAATCCGAGAGTTGAGCCATGCAGAAGCTCGCGGAAATCTGCATTCGCCGGCCGGTCTTCGCGACGATGCTGATCCTCTCGCTCGTCGTGATGGGTCTGGACTCCTACTTCAAGCTCGGAGTCGATTTCTTCCCCAAGCTCGAATTCCCCATCGTCACCATCACCACCACGCTGCGCGGCGCCTCGCCCGAGGAGGTCGAGAGCCAGGTCACCCAGCGCATCGAGGAGGCGGTGAACACCGTCAGCGGCATCGACGACCTCAGCTCGGTCTCGGCCGAGGGCATCTCGATCGTCACCGTGCAGTTCGTTCTGGAGAAGGATCCCGACGTCGCCGCCCAGGAGGTGCGCGACAACGTCAACCGGATCCTGAGCGATCTTCCTGAGGACACCGACCCGCCGATCATCGAAAAGCTGGCCACCGACGCCGCCCCGGTTATCAACGTCGTCGTGGCCTCCAACCGCGATCTGCGCGAGACCACCAGGATCGTCGATGACCAGATCAAGCGCAGCCTGGAGACGGTGCCGGGCGTCGGCCAGGTCCGCTTCGTCGGCGAGCGGGAGCGCCAGATCCAGATCTGGCTCGACGGCGACCGCCTCTACGCGTACAACCTGAACATCGACCAGGTTCGCCGCGCCATCGCCGCGCAGAACGTCGAGATTCCGGGCGGCCGCCTGGACCGCGGGCCGGTCGAGTTCTCCGTCCGCACCCTCGGTCGCATCGAGCGCCCCGAAGACTTCGAGCGCATCGTGGTGGCCAACGTCAACGGCGCCCCGGTGCGCGTCGGCGACATCGGCTACGTGACCGACGGCGTGAAGGAGCCGCGGTCGTTGGCCCGGCTGGACGGAAAGCCGGCGGTGGTCCTTCAGGTCCGCAAGCAGGCCGGCACCAACACCCTGGAAGTGATCCGCCGAGTGAAAGAACGCATCGAAGAGATCCGGCCGTACCTGCCTTCGGACTTCGTGATCACCTATACCCAGGACCAGTCGGACTTCATCTACGGCTCGTTCAAGGCCGTCGAGCGCCACTTGATCGAGGGCGGGCTCTTTGCCGCCTTCGTCGTTTTCCTGTTCATGCGCAACTGGCGCTCGACCGTTATCGCCGCCATCGCCATCCCTACTTCGATCATCTCCACCTTCACCTTCATGAAGTGGATGGGGTTCACCCTGAACCAGCTCACCATGCTCGCCCTGGTCCTCATGGTGGGCATCGTCATCGACGACGCCATCGTCGTGCTGGAGAACATCTTCCGCTTCATGGAGGAAAAGAAGATGTCCCCCTTCCAGGCGGCCATCGAAGGCACCCGCGACATCGGCCTCGCCGTGATGGCCACCACCCTCAGCCTGGTGATCATCTTCCTGCCCATCGCGTTCATGTCGGGCCTCGTCGGCCGCTTCATGTCGAGCTTCGGCTACACTGCGGCCTTCGCGATCATTGTCTCCCTGCTGGTCAGCTTCACCCTCACGCCCACGTTCTGCTCCCGGTTCTTGCGGGTCTCTGACAACAACCACCAGCGCTTCAGCAAGGACACTTGGCTGTTCCGGTCCATCTCCCGCCCTTACATGGCTATGCTGCGCTGGTCGATGACCCATCGCGGCGCCGTCGTCGCTTTCTCGCTGGCGGTGGCCCTCTCCACCATCCCGCTGGCTTACTTCATCGGCAAGGACTTCCTCCCTGAGGACGACCAGAGCGAGTTCGAAGTGGGCGTGGAGATGCCCAAGGGCTCGTCGCTGGCCGGCAGCGACCAGATGATGCGCGAGATCGAGGCGGAGCTGTGGAAGTTGCCCGGCGTCGAGCACGTGCTCACCACCGTCGGGGCCGACATCCGCCGCCGCGTGGACATCGGCACGATCATCGTCGAGCTCGTCCCCATGGACCAGCGCGATCACAGTCAGCAGCAGATCATGAGCTTGGCCCGGGAGCGCCTGCAGAAGTTCCGGGATATCACCACCGCCGTTCGTCTTCCCTCCCTCATCCAGGGCGCCACCCGCGTGGACCTGATGTTCTACGTCCAGGGCCCGGACCTCGACAAGCTGGAGCAATACTCCAACGCCTTGGTGGAAGCGCTTTCCCAGGTTCCGGGAGTCGTGGACCTCGACACCTCCTACGAACCGGGCAAGCCGGAGATCCAGGTGCGCATCAACCGCGACAAGGCCGCCGACCTCGGCGTCAGCGTGGCCTCGGTCGCCACGGCGCTCCGCACGCTCGTCGGCGGCGATCAGCAGGTCACCACCTACCGCGAGGGCGACGACCGCTACGACGTCATGCTCCGGGTCGAGAAGCAATTTCGCGATTCGCCCGACGCCCTCGAGCGGCTCTTCGTTCCCTCGACGAAACTGGGCAACGTCCCGATCGCCAACGTGGCTTCTCTCCAGCGCGCCACCGGCCCCGCCCAGATCACGCGATGGAACCGCGAGCGGAACATCCTGATCCAGGCGAACATCGCCGAGGGACAGTCCTTGAGCAATGTGCTGGAGATCCTCGATCAGAAGGTCAAGGATCTGAATCTGCCCCCGGAGTACCGCACCGGCCTGGTCGGGCACAGCCGGGAGTTCCTTCGCGCCGGCCGCGCCTACCTGTGGGCCTTCCTGCTGGCCATCGTCTTCATGTACATGGTGCTGGCGGCGCAGTTCGAGAGCTTCATCGACCCGGTGACCATCCTGATCAGCCTGCCGCTTTCGGTGCCTTTCGCGCTGCTGTCGTTGATGGTCGCCGGCGAGAACTTCTCGGTGATCTACAGCTCGCTGGGCATCTTCGTCCTCTTCGGGGTGGTGAAGAAGAACTCGATTCTGCAGATCGACCACATCAAGGCCCTGCGCCGCGAGGAGGGTATGAGCCGCCTGGAGGCGATCTACCAGGGCTGCAGCGACCGGCTGCGCCCGATCCTGATGACCACCATGTCCCTGGTGGCCGGCATGCTGCCCCTGGCCCTCGGCGGCGGGCCGGGTTCCGGCTCACGGAGGACCGTCGCCATCGTGGTGATCGGCGGCCAGACGCTCTGCCTGATTCTGTCGCTGCTGGTCACGCCGGTCGCCTACTCGATCTTCGACGACATCGCTCACGCCCCCGCGTGGAGCCGGCTGGCCCGTGGCTGGGCCGGCGCCGGCGTCGCTCTGCGCCGGGCCTGGGCCACGATTACGGGGACTCTACGGTGATGCCATGCGGAAGCTGATCTCGATCTTCTTGGCCATGAGTTTGCCGTGGGCCGGATGGGCCGCGCCCGCCGGCGAGGCCGGCGCCGAGGAGTCCCTCCCGGCCCGCGTCGGCGTCAGCGGAGGCAAACGCGAGATCACCCTGGCCGACGTCATCGAACTGGCGCTGAAGAACAACCTCGACGTCGGAATCGAACGCACGAACCTAGAGACGGCCAACCAATCTCTGTTCGGCGCCAAGGGATTCCTCGATCCGCACTTCACTTTCTCTCCCCGTATCGAGGACCGCTCCACCCCGACAAGCTCGACCCTGATCGGCACTAACGGAAAGCTCGACCAGACGATCGCCACCTTCGACGCCTCGTGGGACCAGCGCCTGCCCTGGTGGGGCTCCTCGCTGCGCGTGGCCCTTGAGAGCACCCGGCAAACCACCACGAATCCTTTCGAAGTGCTCAGCCCGTTCAACACCGCCCGGCTGGGCATCTCGGTCACCGTCCCCGTCACCCGGAACCGGAAGATCGATCGCGCTCGGGCGAACCTCCGCATTACGAACCACCAGGTGGGGCTTTCGGAAACCCAGTTCAAGATCAAGGTCATCGACGTGATCCTCCGGGTGCAGGAAGCTTATTGGAACCTGGTCGCTGCCCGCCAGGCCGTGCAGGTCGCTTCCGAAGCCGTGAAGCTCGCCCGGGAGCAGTTGGCCCGTACCAAACGTCAGATCGACAGCGGCACGCTGGCCCCGGTAGAGCTGGCCGCCGCCGAGGCTGAGCTGGAGCGCCGCGTGGATACCTGGTACGCTTCCATCGGCCTGGTCACCGAGCTTGAGAATGCCCTCAAGATGGAGATCCTGGCCAGCGAGAGTGATCCCATGTGGAATGACGAGCTGATCCCCATCGAGGAAGCGACGCTCGAGCCGCCTTCGTGCAATTCGGTTCAGGAAGCGGTCGATATCGCCCTGCGCAAGCGGCCGGAGCTGGCCGCCGTCGATCTCCGGGAGGAGACGGTCCGCGTCCAGGAGCAACTCGCCCGCAGCGAGGTGAAGACCCAGGTGAACCTGGTGGGTGGTTATTGGGTGGCGGGACTGAGCGGCTTCGCCGCCAGCCGCGAGAATCCCTTCGCTCGCAGCTTCGCAGCGCAGTTCCAGCGCGTCAACGAGCTTTCGAAACTGGCCGGACTGCCTCCGCTCGAGCCTCCCGATTTCGGCGCCCGCGCCCCCACCAACCTGGTCGGCGGCTTCGGGCTGGCCTGGCAGCACCTGTTCCGGGCCAACTTCCCCACCGCCACCGTCGGGGTGCAATTCGACTTCTCCGCGCGCAACCGCCGGGCCAAGGCCGAGCTCGCCAAGGCGGCCATCGAGGAGCGGCGGCTGAAGCTCGAGCGCCGCAAGCTCGAGCAGGCCATCGCCGCCCAGGTGCGCAACGCCCTCCAGGCCATCCAGACGGCCCGACAGCGCCTGGCCGCCGCCGAAGCCAGCGTGCGCGCCGCCGAGGAGAAGCTCGCCAGCGAGATCCGGCTCTTTCAGACCGGCGAATCGACGAACTTCCTCGTCCTCACCCGCCAGAACGAGCTTTCCGACTCCCGCCGCCGGGCGGTGGTGGCGCGCCTGGACTTCAACAAAGCCGTGGCCCGGGCCGAGCAGGCCCTCGGCCGCACCCTTGACGTCCACAACATCATCATCGAGCCCTCCGGCACGATCGCCCGCAAATAACCCAATGTGGGGGCAGGCTGGTAGGATCCCCATGTTGAGACAACAAGAATAGGGACAGGTCGCCGTTGGCTGAAAAACCGTTGTCTCGGCCGGCGGGTTCCTTGATGCTAACAGTCACCGGCGAGATGGCGATCGGCTGTGCGGGAGCGCAACCGGCCAAGGGATCGCCGGGGGAAGACCGGGCAATCGAGACCTGCGGGGAGCTTGCACGGGCGGCGGTGGGCGCAGAGGATTGCCAGCGGCGGAGACTCAACGGCGGCCCTGCACTGAGAACGACCGGCCGTCGAACCGAGCCTCGATGAACTGCGATGACGAGGGGACACCGGGGCTGCCGGCACAGCTCCCTCAAGCCGAGCCCACGTGAGTGATCTTGGCCGCCGGTAGACGGCAGACGAGCTCCGCGCCCTTCTCTCAGCGCACTCGATGGGGCGCCCAGGGGAGCCGGTCCGCTCCGGGCTCTCGTTCAACCTCGGGTAGAAGGGATGTCCCCCGGACATCCCACAGCGGCGCCGCCCAGACAGGCCGATTCTGGACACGAGCGCTCCAGCGCCGGCACCCCCGAGCAGGATTCTTCCACCCGCTGATAGGGTCCCGTCACCAGCGCCCGGGGTTCTCCGCGCCACCGGTGGCGACTTCGCTGAACAAGAGAGTGAGGTGGATCGACGAGCTACCAGCCCAGGCAATCCCAAGGGCCGGTCTGCCGGCCGCTCGCGGAAGCAGGAGCAGCCAGCAGACCAGCGAGGGCAGGAAGTGACAGGGTCAGAAGACTGCGCGCACCGCCAGTTGCACGGTGCGGGGGTTGCCGCCGCGTTGCACGACGCTGAAGGTACCTCGGTTGGCCATGTTGGTGCCAACGTCGGCAAAGGTCGGTGTATTCGTAAAGTTCTGCGCCTCGCCGCGCACGTCCACCCGAACCCGCTCCTTCCACACGCGGAAGCTCTTCATGACGGCCATGTCGAGTTGAGTCCGTTGGGGCGCGCGGATCTCTCCGGCGTAGAACGGGGCCTCGGGTGGGATCGTGTACTGGTTGGGGAGCGACTGAAACGCCGTGATGTCGAAATAGGGGTTCAAGACGTTGCCGTTGGCGTCCCTTTTATCGCCGAGCCGGCTGTGGATCGACCCGCCGATGTGCGGGTTCTTGATCCGGATCGGCCGTCCATTGGAATCCGTGACGGTCAAGGGTTGGCCGGAGGTGTAGTTGAACCGGCCCGATACGGTCCATCCCCCGACCAGCGCATCCAGGGCCCTGCCCGCACCGCTCAGGAAGCGCCGGCCTTTGCCGAACGGCAGGTCGTAGACGAAAGCCACGTTCAGCAGATGCGGACGGTCGAACCCCGAGACGCCCCGATAAAAGGGACGCGGGTTGACCAGGCTGACGCGATTGTCCTCGATCAGCTTCGACCAGTTATAGTTGAACAGCATGCTGAGACCGTGGGAGAACCGTTTCTCGAATTTGAGGATCATCGCGTGGTAGTTGGCCGTCTTGCCGTTCTCGCCGACGTAGACCGAAGTGAACTGCGGGAAGCGCAACCAGAGCTGCCGCTGGCGGATGGTCTTCGACGCGCCCAGCGGGGAGCTGGACGGAAAGATCCCATAGAAGGGGTTGGGAACCTTCTTGTTTTCCTCGGAGCCGAACTGCAGATAGACGTCCGGCTTGTCGTTGAGGTCGAAGCGCGTGTAACCCACAGTGGGGCCGCCGATCGACTTCAGGGTAAGCGTCCGCATGAAGGCCACTTCGAATGACATTGTTGAAGTCAACTGGCGCTGGACGCCGATCTGCCACTGCTGCGTGTAAGGCAGAACGCGGGTCTGGTTCTGGAAACGGATGCTGTCACCGGCCCGGGCGGCCATCCGCTCGGAGTTGCCGGGCGGCAACGTAATCCCGTTGGGGAACGGGTCTTGGAGGGTGGCGAAGGGCGTGGCATGACCGTCCACCGACCCGATTATGGGCGCGCTGAGCGCAAAAGTGGCCGGGATCGGATTCGAGTTGCTGACGTTGTACAGGTTGCTCGAGTAGAACAGCCCGTAGCCGCCGCGGATGACGGTCTTCTCCGTCAGCCGGTACGCGAAGCCGAACCGCGGACCGAAGTTGCTGAAATCGGTTTCTCCTTCCCGTTCCGGGTTGCCGTCGACCCCGGCGAACAAGCCTCCGCCCCTCAGGTCCATTCCCGGGACGGCGATGGGAAACTTCGCATCGCGATCGAAGCCGTACCACAAACGGTTGTAACGTTCCTTCCACGGGCTCTCGATCTCGTAGCGAAGGCCGAGGTTCAGCGTCAGCTTGGGGGTCACCTTCCAGTCGTCCTGGACGTAGAACGCGGTGTAGTAAGACGACATCGAATACGGCGAATTCCCGCTCAACCGGCTCGAGTCCTGCAAGGTGCCCAGCAGCAGCGAAGCCATGGACGTGCCCGAGGTCTTGCCGGTGGAGGAACGGAATGGATCCGATCGCGTGAACTGGTTTCGAAAGTCGAACCGCCCGGCGCCGTAGCTGCCCACTTCGTTCGAGTTCCACAGCGTCAGCCTCAGGTCGGCGCCGAAGCGAAAGCTGTGCTGGCCTATCAGTTTGGTCATGCTGGGCACGATGGAAAACACGTCGTTAGCACGCTCTTTGACGCGGCCCCCGAGGGTTTGTATGCCTTCTTTCATGGTGACATAAGGCCAGGCTTTGTTGAGGGAATGCTGGAGAATGACTTCGGGGATCTTAAGCTCGGCCGGATCGCGGCGGTTGGCATCGTAGATCTGAGTATTCCAGTAGCGGACCCACCCGTAACGGACGGTCAACAGGGTGGCCGGAGAGAACGTGATGTCGTGGTTGATCGCCGCCGAATAGAATTTTTGGAGCCCGCCCGACCAGATTCGCAGTCCGGGGGGAGGGTTCCCACCCTTGTCGTCCTTCTTCATGAATCCGAACCGCCCGAACAGCCGCTGCCGATCGCTCAATTGCTGGTCGACGCGCGCGTTCCACTGATAGGCGATGGCACGGGAAACTCCAGTAGTCCGGAAGTTGACCACGCCGATCTGCGCCGGCACGTCCAGGTTCGGCGCCGGCCACACGTTGATGATCGCGTGGCCGGCCGGATCGAACCGCGACGCAGGGATGACGGAGCCCGGGAACGGATCTCGCGTCGCTGTACCGCCGACCACGGTGGTCGAGAACGGATCGTAGATCGCCAATGGCCCGCCGCTCGGGCTCAGGGTTTGCGAAAAGTCTCCGTTGCGCTCGAGCTCCGTCGGGACACGACTTTGGTGGGAGAGCGGGTTGTTGATCCGCTCGCGCTCGTAGCTGACAAAGAAAAAGGTCTTGTTCTTGATTATCGGGCCACCTACGGTACCGAGTACGAACGCTCTATCGGTGTCGGGCCGCTCTTTGCCGGCTTTGTTGTTGGACCAACTGTTGGCGTCCAGTACCTTGTCGCGAAAGAACGCTTCGAACGAGCCGTGAAACTCGTTCGTACCACCCTTCGTAGCTATGACGACAGTACCACCGTTGGTCCGCCCCAAGGAGGCGTCGAACATTGTCGTATAGACCTTGTATTCCGCCATCGTGTCGGCCGACGGCGTGGTGGCGAGCGCCCCCCTCTGCCGCGGCATGGTGACCGACACGCCGTCGACGACCACTTCGTTGGAGCCCCCGGAGGAACCGCCGCCGTTGATACTGAGGTCCCAGTTCTGTCCGCTGCTGGAGAAACTCCTGTCCTTTCCCGACTGCCGGACGACGCCCGGCGCCAGCGTGAGCAGGTTGATGGGATTCCGGCCGGGGATATAGAGCTTGTCGAGGTACCGCTGCTCAACCACCTGAGTGACGTCCGCATTCGAGGTGTCGAGCAGCGGGGTTTCGCCAGTGACGGTGATCTGCTCCGCCAACTGGCCCAATTCCAGCACGATATTCAGCTCCAGGGTCTGGCCGATCCGCGGCTGCAACCCTTTGCGCACGTAACGCTTGAAACCGTCCGCCTCGACGGCCAGCGTGTACACGCCCGGGTCCACGGCCGGCAGCAGGTACTTGCCGACTTCGTTGGATTGAGTTTCCAGCGTCACCCCGGTCTCGGCGTTCGTAATGCTGATCTTCGCGGCCGGAATCGCAGCCCCACTAGGGTCCGTAATCTGTCCTTGGATGACCGCACGGTATTCCTGAGCCAGCACCGCGCCGCCGAAACTCAGGGATACCGCAAGGCAGACCAGGACCATGGTCAAAGAAAACCGATTTGGCATAACCATTCGCTCCGTTGAGTGAAATCGCGTCTGCCGGTATCTTAGGGGCCGCCCTCGGGCTAGTCAATGAACAGTAGGTCACCCACAGGTTGTTCGCCGGTTAACGCACGGTTAACGACCGCGGGCCTTGTGGCTCACTGTTGTTCAACATCCTTGCGGGCGCCGGCTATGGGTGCCGGCGGCACAGCGCCTATGGCTCGTTTCGAATGGTGTCGTGAACCGTGTCTCGCCCTCTCCGCCGTCGATGCCCTCGGGCGGCTTGTCGACAAGCCCTGCTTCGGGCGGTCAACGACTTCCTCGACGGTGAACACCGGCAGACCGCGGCCGAGTCCACGAATTTGAGTTCCCATGCGCCCCGGGCGCTTTCGGTGCTACTATCAGCAGCCAGTAACGTCAAAGCCGGTTGAGAGGTTCTATACCCACCATGGAGTGGTGCTTAACGGCGGCCACGCCGGAGCTGAAGATGGGCGCCAGCCAGCAGGATAGGGGCGGCCAGCGCCACGTGGTCTCTCGGGAGCATGAGCTCCCCGGTGCGCCCAGGTGGCTGCGCACGGCAGCGGCGGTGAGTCTGCGCGGGCAGCGCCCGGAACAATTCTGGCGGCCGATGACCGTTGGCACGGGGCAGACTGGTGTTCGCCGGCGCTCCCCGGAGCGCCAGGCGCCGCAGCCCCCAGTCGCTGCCCGATCTCCGGCGACGACTTGCACCGTCGCGCGCTTCGTCCGGCCAAATCATGGAGTCTCCAAGTCCCCAGGGGCGGACTACGGCTGTGGCGGGTGACCTCGGGGACGAAGTACTATGATGTACGGTGACGGTGAGATGCAGGGGGTCCCGACCGCGGAGGAGTGTCGTGCGCAGATCGACCGCTTGCTGAGGAGCGAAGCGTTACGGCACTCGGCCAGCTTGAAGAAACTGCTCGAATACCTGGCCGACGCCTCGTTGGTGGGGAAGGCGCATGAGCTGAAAGAGTACACTGTCGGCATCGAAGCGCTCTCCAAGCCGAGCGAGTATGATCCACGCACGGACTCGTCGGTGCGCGTGCTGGCCGGGAAGCTTCGCCAGAAACTCAAGATATATTATGCCGAGGAGGGCGCTCAAGACCGGATCCTGGTAACTTTTCCCAAAGGCCGCTTCGAGCTCGAGTTCGCCCGGCGGCCGGCGGCTCCCAGCAAAGGGGTCCTGGCGACGCCATCACCAGGCGCAGAAAGGCCATTCTGGAAGGTTGCCGCGCCGTTCGTGTTCGCCGTACTGCTTGTCACGGCCTTGTACGCCCTTTGGTTCCGGGAGCAACGGAGTGCCGCGACGCCGGCGCCGGCGGCGTATCCTTCCCCGGAGTTCGAAGCTTTCTGGAAGCCCCTCCTCGAAAGCCCTGAACCGCTGGTGATCGCGCTCGGGAGCCCCATGTTCATTAGTCTTGGTCCTGACTACCTACGCATCCCGTCAATAAACCGCTGGGAGGACTTCGAGGGCAAACCGAAAAAACGGGAATTGGAGAAGCGCTTCGGAATCGAGCGCTCGTTTCCGCGATATGACTATACGGGCATCGGCGAAGCCCTGGGCGCGTTCCTGCTCGCTAAACGGTTGACTCCAATGAATGCCGACCTATTACTGGTGCGAAGCATACTTCTAAGTTGGGACCAGATCCGTTCCCAAAATGTAGTCTTCCTGGGTTCGGCAAAATTCAACCCTCAGATCAAAGACGTGCCGGTTCAACTGGATTTCCTGGATGAAGGGGGCATTACCAATCTGCGTCCGCAGCCCGGGGAGCGGCGGATTTACGTGAAGGAGGCTGTCCCGGGTAGCGAGCGCCTTCTCATGGAGTACGCCTTGATCACCCGCATCCGGGGCGTCCCCGGATGGCGAGAGATTCTCGTCCTGGGATCTTCAAGTTCTCCCGCCACGCGTGCCGCAGTCGAGTATGTGCTCGATCCTACTCATTTGAAGCAGTTACACCAAAGGCTCCGTCAGCCGGACGGGACTTTCCCGGCCTGCTACCAGGTTGTCATTAGGGGTAAGTTTCGGGGGGACGTGCCGATCACACTCCAATACGTCACGCACCACGTGCTGCGGGGTCCGTCCTCAAAAACTTACAAATCACCCTGAGCGAGTCGCTCTTGTCCACCATCCCCGGGGTGAGGCGACGCTCAAAACACGGACCCCATGGCCCCTCCTGAATCTTCTTGCGGAGCAGGTTCCCCCTTTCGGCGCCCCTCATGCTGTCCAGGGTCCGGATTGCTATTTCGGGACGACTGCCGTCCAAAAACACCGTGATGGCTGACCTACTCTATGGAAAACAGGGAGCTTCTGCCTGCTTTCGAACACCCTGGAGATCGAAGTTCGAGTTTCATTTTCCCTCCTGCCGTCCGAGAACCACTTGTCATCTCATGAGCAGTTGCTCGGGCAACTGGCCTTGCGGCTCGGGCGAGGCCCCGAGCGGAGCCTCGATCTACCGCCATGAGTCCCGGTAGACGAACAACTGTTGTCTCAGCAGCGCTACCACCCACGACAAGCTCCAGCCGACTCGCGACCTCAACTGCAGGTACTCGACCAGCAGAACTGCGATGAGTGCCGTCCAAATCTGAATCTTCAGCGCGTTTCTCATCGGTGATGCTTCCTGATGGTTGGGATTCGTTGATAGTTCGAACTCCTCTCCACCTCGCAGAGGCTCACCCATCTCCGCCCCGGCCGAGGAAGACCGATCGTGGACACGAGTGGTCCGCGTCACGAAGTCCTGAAACGGCTGCCGGGTCAGGCGCGGGTCCTTTGCGAGCTGCGATTGAGATATAGTGACGAAATATCGTTCTGGAGAGTCCCCATGGGCACGAGGGCGCGAATGAAAGCCAACACCGCGGCCGGTTTGGTGGCGATGGCGTTCGCTTTCCTCGTCCGTCCGGTTCCGCCGGCGGGCGCCGCGAGCGCGGGAATCTTCAGCGACAAGGCCATCACATCGATCCTGCGGAAGGTGAACAGCTACCAGTTGGCAAATCTGCGGGAGGGGCCGGCCCGCGACTGGATCCGGGGCACCTACTACACCGGGGTGATGGCGGCGTACGAAGCAACGGGGGACACCGCCTATCTCCGGCAGGCGCTGGACTGGGGCGAGAAGCACCAATGGCGGGTGGGAACCGATGGACCCGGCGCCAACAAGCTCACCTGCGTCCAGACCTGGGTCCAGCTCTACTTCCTGAAGAACCGGGAGGAGATGATTCAGCCTGCCATACGGCACTTGCTTTCCGGCGGGCCCAAGACGCCAACCGGCGAACGAGTCTGGTACCTGGCAAGCGGACGGCGGTACGTCGATTCCCTCTACGTCGCTCCGCCGGCCCTGGCGATGCTCGCCATGGCGACCGGCGACGGGCGCTACCTCAGGTATATGGACGAGATGTTCTGGGATGTTCACGCCGAACTCTTCGATGAGGAGGAAGGGCTTTTCTACCGCGACAAGAGGTTCCGGGTACGTCCCGGAGCGCCTGAGGCTCCACCCCTCGATGCGTCGGAGATCCGCCGCAAGAGAGCCACGTGGGTTTACACGCGGAGCCTCAACGGCGGCAAGGTCCTGTGGTCTCGCGGCAACGGCTGGGCGTTTGCCGGAATCGCGCGTATTCTAAGTTTCGTTCCGAAAGACCATCCCACGCGGCCGCGATACGTGAAACTGTTCCGGGCCATGGCTGCCTCGCTGGCCGAGCGGCAGGGCGAAGACGGCTTGTGGCGCGTGAACCTCGATGATCCGCTGGAGTACCCCAACCCGGAAACCAGCGGCAGCGGTTTCTTCTGCTACGGATTCGCATGGGGCGTCAACAACGGCCTGCTGGATGGCGACAAGTATCTGCCCGTGGTCCGGAAAGCCTGGGAGGGGCTCGTCGACAGCGTCTCGGAAGAAGGCAAAGTCTGCTGGGGCCAGCTAGTGGCGGGCGGCCCTTACGAAGTGTTCCGGGAAGACTCGCACGAATACGTGACCGGCACGTTCTTGCTGGCTGGAAGCCAGGTGCTCCAGTTGGTTCGTGCCGGGCGTATGGAAAGAGCAGACGCCGGCTCTACGAGGCCACGCTGAAACCGGCGCCGGAGCGTCCGGAACAGGAGATCGCCGCACTGATTCCTCGGGAAGTTCAGGAAGGGCAACCGTCGAGGGAAAGAGGTCAGGGACGGAGCTCTCCCCGGCAGATCCGCTCCCTGAGATTGAGATAGACGGTATCAGGAACTTCACCGCGAATGGAAGGATCTCCGCTGGGTCAAGCTCATCGCCCCGAAGCTGGAGCTGGCCTTCCTCGTTCACCTGGTACCCGACGCTTTGGAGCAAGCCTTGCGCGCCAGGCTCCAGACCGAAGGGCTGGCCGACCACAGCGACCGGGGCGCGCAGTATCTGTCGATCCGCCACACGGAGCGGCTGGGCGAGGCGTGGCCGGATGCACCTGCCGTGGAGCTGGCGACGCTGCACTGCGTCGATTGGTTCGACAACCGGCGGTTGCTCGAGCCGTTGGGCGACGCGGCGCCGGATGGGTCACTTGCGCCAGCGGATGGCGTAGATCTCCTGGGTGCTGAGGCTCCTCGCCGCCAGTGGAGCGCCCTCTGGGCTCACACCGATCCAATCGCCCAGGGTGGTGGGCGGCGGCTCCACCGGGGCAAGGTCCGCGACTTCCTCGACGCGGCCGTCCGCGATCCGAACCCGGCGAATCACTCTCCGCTGCGTTTCCCGGGACAGAAAGTAGACATATCGGCTGTCCGGCGACCAGCACGGGTAACCCGCCCAGGCGTCCGTGAGCGCCGTCCAGCGATTCGACCGCCGGTCCAGTAGAAAGAGCCGGTTGCCATCGACGTGCAGCGCCGCGATGAAGCGGCCGTCCGGCGACCAGCGGGGCGAAAACAGCCCGCGAGAGCCGGCGAGCGTCGAGACGGTTCCGGTTTCGAGATTCACGAGCTGCAGGGCGACCGACGGCGGCGATTCCTCGAGAATCGGCACGCGCCCAAAGAGCAGAACCTGCCCGTCGGGAGACCAAGTTGGATCGGCCTGGTGCCGCCGCTCGACCAGAACCCTTTTCGGTTCGCCCCCGCCGGTGGGAATGACGTAAATCGTCCAGTAGCCGGACCCGGTCTTGCCCATGAATGCGATGCGGTCTCCCGTAGGCGACCATTCGATGCGGCCCACGCGCAGCGGCGGTTTCGTGAGCTGGAGCGGCGTCCTGGACGGGGGACGCCAAAGGCAGAGGGAGAAGTCCGGCAGCCGGACGTAGGCGACTCGGGAATTTCCGGGGGAGAAAGCGGCCGACTCGGCGAACACGCCCGGCAGGAAGGGGACGAACCGACCGCTGCCTTTATCGAACTGCATGATCTCGGCGCGGACATCCGAGCCGATCGCCACGATGGTTCGGCCGTCCGGAGAGAAGACAGGTCCCCGGAAGGAGATGGGTCCCCAGGTGATTTGCACGGGATTGCCCCACGCCCCCGCGGCCACTCCGCCCGGGGCGATCCAGATCTGATCCGAGCCCCCGCGTGAAGACTGGAAGACGAAGTGGCTGCCGTCCGGGCTCCAGCTTCCGCAGCAGAGGTTCGCACCGTCTGCCCAGTCGGAGAAGACAGGCCGGAGGCCGGCGCCGTCGGGCTTGACTTCCCACAGGGAGGAGGCGAACGTGGCCTGGTCGAGTACGCTGAATCGGAGCACGGAACCGTCCGGAGACCAGCGGGGCCACCAGGCGCCGACCATGCCGGCCAGGCGCCGGATCCGCGCGCCGTTGCGATCCACCAGGAATACTTCACGCTCGGTGGTGACCGCCAGGGTCTCGCCGTCCGGCGACCAACTCCCATCGTAGCCCCTCAACTCGCCAAGACGCCGTGGCCGGCCCCCATGAAGGGGCACGAGCCACAGGGGGCCATACTCGGTCCACTGCCGGGTGACAGACCGTACCAGGAGTTGGGACAGGTCCGGTGAGATAGCGGTGGGACACGCGTTCGCCACGGCAGACGGAAGCGGCGTGACGGCGCCGCCGCCAAGAGGCGCCCGGACCAGCCGGTAACCTCCGCGGTAGGATTCGCCGAAATAGACGCTGCGGCCATCGGTGAGAGCGGGCGCGAGTTTGCGCGAGTTCTGGTAGGTGAGGCGCACCACCTGGATCTCGGAAGCCCGCTCCGGTGTGCGACTCGACTGGAAAAGGAATGCACCCACGGCCGCAAGGCCAAGGCTGAGCGCTACAGTGATCAGGAGACCATGCCTCTCAATAGAGGGTCCCCGGGGCGGCGGACCTGTCGGGGGCTCGCTCCACTCCACCGGGGGAAGGAAGACGTAGCCGCGCCCGTAGACGGTCTTGATAAGACGGGGTCGCCGGGCGTTGTCGCCCAGCAAGGTGCGCAGCTCGGCCACTGTGCGTTCGACCGTATTCTCCTCGACGTGGACATCGCCCCAGACGGCCGCCAGCAGATCCTGTTTGGAATGTACTTCGCCCGGCCGGCCGGCCAGCACAATGAGCAAGTCGAAAGGCTTGTCTGGAAGGTGGATCTCACGGCCGCGGCGGGTCAGCCGGCGCCTGGCTGCATCCAGAACGAAACTGTCGAACTTCAGCACTCGCCCGGCGATTGCAGACATCCCTCCCCCCGCGCGATTCCACAATGTTTCTGGATTCTGTTGTCAAATTGTAAACTGCAGCCGGTGCGACGCCAATGGGAATCCAGCCCGTTGTCCCGGCTCCGGGGCTGCGGCGGAGGGGCTCAGCAGGTTCCTGGGAACGCGGGCTCCGGTCCGTTTCCCCGCAAAAGATCGCCCGAAACTTTGGTTTTACTCCAGCAGGTTCCGGTTCAGGTTCGAGCCGTGGATGCGGCTGTGGCAGGCGGTGCAGTTCTGGAACTCGGTCCGGGTGACGTCGTGGAAGGCCGGGGTGTCGGCGTGGCACTCCAAACAGAGGAACATCACCTTGGGACGGATGAGCATCTTGGCGTTGGTGCTGCCGTGGGGCTCGTGGCAGACCTGGCAGCCGGAAGCCCGTCCCGGTGGATGTTCGAAGACGAACGGGCCCTGCTGGTCCTCGTGACACCTGGTGCAGACCGGTTCGGTGTGCCGGGTCTTGAGCTGGCGGAGTTCGAAGACGCCGTGAGGATCATGGCAGTCCGTGCATTCCATATACCGTTCTTCGACGGGATGATGATAGGGAAGCAGGAAACCCGCCCGCTCGTCGGTATGGCAGCGGTAACAAAGCCGCGGCTGCTGGCCGCCCATCACATCATTGACGGCGCGCATTCTGTGGAAGGCCTCGCTGCCAGCGGCAGCGTGACAATCGGTGCAGCTCAATCCGCGCCGGATGTGGTCGCTGCGGCGGTGGCTCAGCTCGGGGAACAGGGCGTTGTGACAGTTGAGACACGCATCGACGGTAGCTTTTACGTTTTTGCCCGGCCTCATCGGGAGAATGGCCCCCTCCACGGTGGGATCTTCCGCGTGGACGGAACCGGGCCCGTGACACACCTCGCAGCCGGCGACCTGCCGCCCATCGGCAGCCTTGCGGGTGACGTTCTGGTGAACGGAGCCGCGGATCCACTCTTCATAATCGGTGTGGCATTCGAGGCAGGTTTTCGAGCCGACGTAAGAGGCTTTCTGGGCCGCGGCGGCCGCGGCGGCCGAGAGAGCCAGGGCGGCGAGCAGGATCGTCTTTTGGGTCATGGCCTTCCCTCCGGGGACGTGAACCGCAAGCCGACCGCGAGCACATTCGCGGTGTAGTTCCGGATCGCGGCGTTGCGCTCGTCGTAGGAGTAACGCCGCCAATCGGTCTCGAACGAGACGGTGCGCGTGAAGCGCACGGAGAAGCCGGCCCGGACTACATCGAAGGTCAATGGGAACGATTCACCGGTGTCACGGGTGTAATCATATCCCACGCGGAAGCTGACCCGGTCCCCGATGGGGACCTCGACGGCGGAATTCAGCAGGTGCATGTTCGCCTCATAGAGTGAGACGCCGCGAGTGAGTTCGGAGAGGGCGTAGAAGACGATGTCCGTGGTGGTGTGCAGCCGAAGATAGTTGTATCCGGCACTGACGAGTACACGCTCGGCGGGGACGTAGACAGCCTGAACGCCAGCCTGCCGGTTGTCGAGGTCGTAGTTGACATCCGGCGTGTCGTTCCGGTTGTCCTCGAACAAGGCGCTGCCGGTGATGGTAAGCGCGGAGACGGGGCGGAGGCTTCCCTGGATGCGCCAGCGCATCGTCGAGAGCGGATCGATGCGGTTGAAGGCCGTGGAAGCGGTCCCTTTTTCAAAGCTCGCCCGGAGGCGTCCTTTGGCGCTGGGCCGCCAAATGACGCCGCCGCCGCCGTCGTGGCCGATGGTGACGACCGGGCGGGGGCTGGTTCCGGCGGGGCCGAAAGCCATGTGGCGGTCGCGGTAACGATAGCTGCCGAACAGGGCGAAAGTCGGATGCACGGAAAACTCCAGTTCGGCTTCATTGCGCGCCAGGCGGTAGTCGGTGATGGTGCCGCCGGCGGCCTCGACGGGCAAATCGATGGAGCCCCCCAGCATCTCGTCGATGAGCCGGACGACCCCACTGGTGGTGAGGAAACCGGTCAGCGTGTATTTCTCGTATACAAAGCGGTGATGGAAGGTCAGGCGGTCCGTGAGGTCGGCCGACTGGGAAAAACCGAAATTGTGGGTGGGCTTCTCACTGGTTCCCGAGGAACTGATCAATTGACGCACGGGGAACTGTCCCTGGCCGACACGGACCAGGAGATCATCCCAGCGGGAGACATCGAGGTCGGCACTGGAATAGAGGTAGCGGGCGGTCAGGTCGTACCGGCGGTTGGGCCTCCAGGCGCCCAGGAAGCGGGATGTGGAAGTGGAGATCCGGGAAGGGACATTCCGGACGCCGCCGGCGAGAGTGTTGCCCCGGAACCCCACCGATTGATCGCCGTTGGGTAATAATTGCTGGTCATCCTTGAAACGGATATGGGACTGGATGAACCGCAGCGAGACGGTGCGCGTCCTCAATTTCGCCCCGCCGAAGACTTCGTCCGAAGAGAGCCGGCGCGGGTAGGAGACCGGGAAAGCGTCGAAGCCCAGATCCTGGGAGGTGAACCGCGTCCCGTAGAGCTGGTTACGGCGGTAGCCGAGGATCGGGGAGAAGGTGCGGCCGGGTAGCAGCTCGAGCCCGAAGCGGAAGCTGCGCCCTACAGAATCCTCGGGATGCCAGCCGGCGGCGAATTCCGGAAGCCCGAAGAAGTAGTTGAACTTCCGGTAGCTGCCGGTGAAGTCGTAGAGCTTGCGCTTGGTAAGCCGCAACGTGGCCCGCTGGTAAGGGCTGGAATCGCCGAAGCCGAAGGCACTGAGGTTGAAGAAGTCGAACTTACCGCCGCCGGCTACCGGCCGGACGTCCAGCAGGACGGCCCCGGTGTTGAAGCCGGAACGGAGATTGCGTTCGGTCCGGAACTTGTCGCGGTTGCCGTCAACGTCGAGGAAGACGCCGCCGGCCGCGAAGTCATAAGTAGTCTCGTACCCCCGGGCCGCCGCAGGAGGCGGGTCGGAAACGGCCGTCCCTCCGACCGGGGCTTGCGCGGCGGCGGTGAGGGCCGCCGCCGCGCTCGCCACAGCGAGAGAGAGTATCCGCCTGTGGCCCCTCATAGCAGCACCCACGATGTGCTGAACCGGAGGGGCTTACTGCCCTTCCTCGTGTTCTTCCCCGACAGTGTGCTTCCACCATATGCCGTCCGGCCCGTAGTACTGCATGAGCCATTGGGCCAGGCTGACGTCCGCCGGTTCGGTCCAGTTGGTGAGGCTGGTATCCTCAGGCAGACCGAAAGCGGGGTTCAGCCCGCGGTGGCAGCGGACGGCGCAGGCGTTGGGCATCCCGCCCTCATCTTGATACATCAGGGTCTTTTCGGGCGGGATCGGCTCGAAGGTATGCGAGCGGATGTCATAAGGCACGGCCGACTTGGCTACCTTCGGCATGTGGCATTCGATGCACCGGCTCAAGCCCAACTGCCGTTCCGGCTCGTACGGATGGTGGGTGTGGGCACGAACCACTTTGGCGATCTTGTCGCGGTTCTGCTCGTAGTTGGCGATGTCCTCCTTGGTGAGCGTTTCGAAGTCCCCGTGGGTGGCGTGGCAAGCCAGACACAAGGTGTCGTTGTCTACCTCGGTGGGAATGACGACGCCGTCGGACTCGATCTCGGTGACGGCGTGATGCTCCTCGGTGTTGTGAACGTCGTGGCACTCGAAGCAGGTGACCTTGTGGAAGGGGAACGTGGGCTTGTTCGACTCGAGGAACTCGAGATACTGCTGGCGATGTTTCGTGGGAGTTACGCCGTCCGGCCAGCGGCCCGGCGCCGGATCGAAGAAGCGGTCAAGGTCTTCGCCGAGAGCTGAGGCATAAGCAACCTTCGCCGTTTCGTCGTAAGGATAGTCGAAGGTGTGTCCCGGAACGCTCTTGCCGCGGGTATGGCAGGAGCCGCACAGTGCGTTCGCCTGCTCCGGCGTCCAGTCATCTTTGGGATTGATGATCTGTTCCGGATCGCCCCGGCCGAGGATATGCATGCTGCCCGGCCCGTGGCAGCGCTCGCAGCCGGTGTTGATCTGTTCCTTGATCCGGTCGCCGTTGAAGTCGTAGTAGTGGGGATCGTTGGGGAAATAGAGCGTGGCCACCGGGGCCTGGGCCCGCCATTCGCCGTTGCCGTCCTGCCAGACGGCCAGGCCGGTGAAGTGGCAGCCGGCGCAACCCCGGTCGAACGACTTGCCTTTCGCTGCGACGTCCTTGGTCGTCGTATTGGAATTGAACAGCGGCTGGCCGTTCTCGTCCCACCAGTGCTCGGGGTGGAACGGGACGTACTCGTGGACTTTCTCGTTGTACTGGACCGGGCTCATGTAATGGCCCGCCGAGAGTCCGTCAGGACGGTCGGTTACCGGAATCCTCACTACGAAGCGCTGCTTCCAGTAGCCGCTGCCGCCGTAGGCGAATTTCACCGGCATGGTGAGTTCGCCGACCTGGATCTGGTAGCCGTTCTGGTCGTCGTACTTGAGGATCGGCGCGTTCGGCTTGTACTTGTCGAAGGCGCTCGAGATCTGGTTGAAGTCCAGGCCTTCCACGAAGTCGTCGATGCCGTTCTGGTTGTAGTCCACGACGACTCCGTGCTTGATCTGCATGCTGAAGGCCGAGGTGTCGGTGACCTTGAAGGCGGTGGCGTGGAGGGATTCCCGCCAGCCCACCTCGTCTTCGTGGCAGGCCAGACACATCTCTGAGCCGACGTACATCTTCGACTCAGCGGCGCTCTGGCCGTAGTAGCGGAGCAGGATGTCCGCCATTGCGCGAGCTTTGTATTCGTCCACCTTCGCTGCACTGAGCTGGGGAACGAAGGACAGCGTGACAACCGCAAATAGTAGTGTCCGTTTCATCTTGACTGCTCCTTGGAAAGGCCAAACACCGGACTGTTGGAGTCCGGCCGGCGGTCTCTCTCAACCCGCACTGTTTGTGACGGGTCTACAAAAAAGTAGCGTTGGACCGATCCCGATACCGGATCCGCGAAACAAGCGAATCCTGTCCCCTCTCCAATCCGGCAATCGATCGTGTAGGCATCCGCTGCGACCCGGGGCCACTTCGGGTCCAAGTACCCTTTTGATTTCAGCTCCTCCGGCTCCGCGTACCGGCCGTTGTCGGTGAAGTAAGCCAGCGAGACGGCCGCAAAAACGCGGAGCGCTTGCACGGCGGCGAGCTCTTGCGGACTCAGTTGTTTTTGAGCTTCCAGGATCTGCTGTACCCCAGGCGAAATGGGCAAGCCCGGCTGAGCGGTGCGCAGAGCGAGCCCGGCCGCCACGACGACGGCGGCCAAGCCGACTGCCAGGCCCAGATATCGACGCTTCATCGCCATCCCCTCTCAGTTTGTACCATTCATTACTGGAGTGGTAATCAATACCAAGATAGTATTTTAAGATCTGCTTGACTGGAATGCAAGTGAAAAATGTGTGGCTCGTCCGGGTGGGGAGTTGAGACGCTCTCCAAAACGCGCCATCCACTGGCGGGCTGGGGAGGATCTAGCGTAGATACAACAGGTTAGCCGCACCTTTGGGGGCGGTCCCTGGCAGGGATCGGATGCGGGCGGGGCTTGGCGCCGCCTCCTTGCGGCAGCCTCTTCCGGGGCCCGGCCCTGGAGCTCTGGACATTGTTGACTGGTTTTGTTTCCGCCCGTGTCCGACAATAGAAGGAGGTGAAGCGTTTGCTCATCGGCGGGACGACGGCCGCGCTGCTTGTGGCGGCGGCTTGGGGATACGTCCGCCTGCGGCCGGAGCTTTTGGATCTCCATCCACGGGCGCGAACGCCTGTGGTGGAATTCGACAGCCGGGGGGCAGCCGTCCGGATCCCGGGTGGGGCGGTGGTGGCGGTGGCGGCGGTCTTCGACGACGAGCTGTATGCCTACTTCAACTTCGATTACTTGCGGTCGCGGCGGGCCGTGCAGCCGGTGGAAGTGCTGCTGACGTCGCGGGTGCGGGAGGGGCGCCGCGAGTATCCGGTGATTCTTCATGCCGGCGACGACCTGCTGGCGGCGGTTCCTGTACTGGAGAGGCTGCGGCGCCAGGGTTACATCCCGGGCTACGAAATCCGCTTTGTGCCGCGTGATCTCCTCCAGGATTACCGCAGCCAGACGCGGGTTTTTGTCACAGCCTACAATCTCCCCGTGCGGCAGCGGCTGGAGCGGCTGAGCCGGCGGGAGCGGCTGGAGATCGTCAAGCGGTTCGTGCTGTTCAAGTCGCGCACCGACCCGCGGGTGCGCAAAGGACTGACGCCCCAGCCCCCGAGGCTGACCGACGAAGAGGCCGAACGCCTGGCCGGAGACATCCTCACCGTCGCCGACTTCTTCTGGCTGCCGCTCGACGTCTTCCTGGGCATCGGGGCGATGGAGAACAATTACATGGACGTCGAGGGCGACCTCCAGCACGCGGTCTGGAAGCGGCGGGCCGAGCCGGGCGACATCGTGCTGCGGCGGCGGGGCGGCCGGGTGCTGGTGCGGAATACGGCCCAGGGCGTCTGGCAGATCACCCGGGAGACGCTGCGCTACGCCCACAAGCTGTACCTGAAAAGCGACTGGGACTTCTCAGCGCTGCCCGAGCACCTGCGGCCGCCGCGGGAGCTGGACTTCGACGGGCTCACCGCCGGTCAACTGACGACCTACGCGGGCCTCCTGTTCCGGGACCTGCTCGACCGCTTCGGCGGCGACGTGGCCCGGGCGGTGGGGGCCTACAACGGCGGTCCGGGCAATCCCAACATGCGCTACGAGGCGGGCGTGCGGATGGTGGCCAACTACGCCCGGCGCGTGGTGGAGCAAGCGGCGCGTTTCGACGGCCGCCCGGCGGCGGAGATGCAGTTCCTGATGCCGCCCAGGCAGTGAGCCCCGGGGGCCGGCCTCAGGCCCACAATTCGTCGATGGGGCCGTAGACGTCGTCCTTGGACTTGGGCACGTACTCGAAACCGCGGCCGAAGGGGTCGTCGTAGCGGACGTTGGTCCAGGTGATGCCGAGGGCCGAGTAGATGGTCGCTTCGATGTCCTCGATGCGCACCTCGCGGTCGCGATGCCAGCCGGGTTCCACGGTGTAAGCCCCGGTGGGATCAGTGGCGCCGATGACCTTGCCGCCGGTGACGCCGGCGCCGCCGAAGACGGAGAACTGCTGCCGGTGGTGGTCGCGTCCCTGTTGGGACGAGAGCCCGCCCACCGTCCGGCCGAATTCGCCCATCACGACGAGCAGGGTTTCCTCCCACAGGCCGCTGCCCTTCAGATCCTCGATCAAAGCCGCGAGACCCGCGTCGAGCGCCGACGCCATGCGGGGCAGGCGGCCGGCGACGTTGGGGTTGTAGATGTCCCGGTGGTGGTCCCAGCCATTGAAGACGATCTGAATGTAGCGGGTGCCGCGGTTGGCCTGGAGCACCTGTTTGGCGATGAGGCAGGCATTTCCGAACTCGGTGCCGCCGTAGCGCTCGCTGTCTTCTTCAGTGAAGGCGAATGCCTGCTCGACCACCGGGTTGTACATGAGGTGCCGGGCGGCCTCGTAGAAGCCCTCGACGTCCACCGCCGGGCGCCCGAGGGCTTTGGCGCGTTCGGAAGCGGCGCGAAGGGACTCGAGCAAGGCGTAGCGCTCCTCGAAACGGACGCGGCCGCCCTCGGCCGGATGCTCGGTGCCGCCCAGGCCTTCCGGTTCAGGCTGGATCTTCAGGGGAGCGAACTTCGAGGGCAGGTAGCCGGGGCCGGCTACCCGTTTGGCGTTCAGGGCCAGGAAGCCGGGGAAGATGTCGTCTACCGACCGCTCGGGTTCCTTTTCGATGGCTACGATGCTGCCGATGTTGGGGGCCACCGCGCCCAGTGCCGCCGCTGGGTTGCGGCCGATCTGCACCCAGGTCTGCATGCCGCTGTGCTGGAGGGCCCAGGAGTAGACCGAGCGGACGATAGCGATGTCGCCGAGGCGCTCGGCGAGCCGAGGCATCAGGCCCGCGGGCCAGGTGACGCCGCCGATCGTCTCCGGCGCGAAGGAATCCGGCGTGACGCCCTCGACGTGCTTGTAGTCGAAAGTGTCGATGTGGCTTGGGGCGCCGGCCAGCAGGACGAAGATGACGTTGCGGGCCGTGTTCCGGGTCTCAACCTCGGCCCACGGCACGACGTCGCCGCCCGCCCGGGCCCGGAGCGGGAGGAAGCACGCCGAGACGCCCGCCGCGGCGAGCTTCAGAAATCCCCGCCGGGACAAATGGGGCCGCAGATAGAAGGGAACGTGGGGGTGCGGCCAACGCTCCAGGTACTTTTCGAATCTTTCCTTACCGGTCATTGTCTCAGCCCCTCAGTGGTTGAAGATGAAATCGACGCTGTTGTAGAGAGCCCAGGTCAGATCCTCGATCTTCTCCTTGCGCGGCCCCGCGGCCAGGAGGTCCAAGGCCGTTTCGCGTTCCTCCGGCGTGGGGAAGCGCGAAAGGATCGTCAGGTAGAGGGCGTCCACGGCCTGCCGGTCGGGCATCTGGAGCACGCGCCCCGCGAGGCTCGATCGCCGCCCTAAGGAGAGAGCCCGGGACCGCTCGACGACGAAGGGATGGTTCATGAGCTGGAGGGCCTGGATCACCGAGCCGTCGCCGCGGCGATCCTCTTCGTAGCGGTCCCCGCGCTGGAAGGCGTCGAGGAAAGCGGTGACGGGATTCCGGAAGCCGGGGATCCCGAAAGGCTCCGGGAACTGCATGGCCCAGCGCCGGAGACCAATACCCGGCAAGCGGTAGCGCGGGAACAGGCCGCTCGTCTGAACGACAGCGTCATGGATCTCCTCGGCCCAGAGGCGGCGGACGTACTTGCGGGCGTAGAGCGGCTCGTACTCGGGCTTCCACTCGCCGGGGTAGCGTGAAGAGAGTTGGTAGGCCTCCGAGGTGACGATGGTGCGCATGAGCCACTTCAAGTCGTAGCCGCTCTCGATGAATTCCTGCGCCAGAGCGTTCAATAGGCGGGGGTGGTTGGGCTGGAGCGTCCAGGGTTCCGGCGGCGGGTTGTCCGGATCGAGGCGGGCGGGGTCGAACTGATCCGGGGGCTCGACGAGGGCGAGGCCGAAGAACTCCTTCCAGAGGTAGTTGACGATGGCGCGGGCGAACTGGAAGTCGCCCGTCACCTCGCGGGCCAGGGCCTCGCGGTAGGACTCGCCGGCGCCGGGCTTTCCGCCGCTGAACGGGTAGCGCGGCTCGACGTTGGTGACCTGTCCGACGGGCTGCCGCGGCGGGCGGTTGCCGCTGTCGGTGTTCAAAGGGTAGGGCCGCCGGCGAGGGCGGTCCACGATGGAGTAGTAGCGCAGGGTGCGGCCGTTGACCTCGACCCGGGTGCGGCGGACGATGGTCTTCGAGAGGAACGAGGCCATCTCCCAGCCCTCGAACCGCCGGGCCTTCTCGCCCCAGAGGCTGAGGCCGTCCAGGTGGCGGCGGCCGTCGTGGCAGAGGATGCAGTTCAGGTGGGAGATGCCGAGGAAGGTCTGGGCCACGTTGGCGGCCTGTTGGTCGTAATGGTCCTGGCCGGAGCGCGGCCCGCCGGTGACCAGGCCGCCGAGCAGCCAGTTCAGCTCGCCCTGCTCCCAGTTGTTTTCGCCGGTGGCGGCGATCAGCTCTGCGGCCATTTGGTTGTAAGGCTTGTTCTGCTGGAGCGATTCGTAGATCCACTGGTAGAAGGCGTTGCGGCCCATGATGTAGCGGTTCACCGCGGGGGCCCGGCGGGAATTCTTGAACAGGTCGCCGAAGTACATCGTCCACTTGTCGATCCACTCGGGGGAAGCGAGCAGCTCGTCCACAACGCGGTCGCGTTTTTCGGGCGAGGGGTCGCGGACGAAACGGAGCAGGCGATCCGGTGGGGGAACGCGCCCGGTGAGGTCGAGGGCGACGCGGCGGAGAAACTCGAAATCGTCGGCCTTGGGGGCGGGCTCGACGCCGGCGGCCTCCATCGCTTCGAACAAGTAGCGGTCGATGATGTTGTTGGACCGATCGGCGGCGCCGGTCTGGGGAGCCGGCGGCCCGACGACCGTGGCGTTCTTGGCCGGAAGGTGCGCGGCGACGGATTCGGTGAGGGCGCTGAGCCGGTGTCGCTTGCGGGGAAGCGCGTTGAGGACGCTTGAGAGGAAACGTTCCCGCTTAGGCCCGAAGAACTCGCAGTCGGCATGGTTGATCTGGAGCGGCCCGGCCTCACGCTGAGCTCCGAACGCCGGCGCCGCCGGCACCCGTTCTTGCCCTGGGACCGGCCGCGGCCATCCAAGCGCGGCGGCGACAACGGCGGCGCAAACGATGAGCTTCTGGCAGTCGGGTCGAATCTTCCTCATCTGTCCCAGCCCCTCTGAGCCAAGGGAAAAAGCTTGCACTCAATTCTAGATGATGACGGTGCAAACCCGGATGCACGGGAGAAGTTGCGGGCCTGGAGGGATTTTTTCGGCGCCGAGCCGGCCCGGCGGAGGGGAGGCGGGGTAGCGTGCCGGGTCAGCCCTGGATACCCCGGCGGCGGCCGAGAATCCAGTCCAGCGCCTGGGAGGTCGAGTAGATCAGCACTTCCGGGTGGTGCTCGAAGGGGTGGAAGTACTCGAACGTGAGGTAGCCGTCGTAGGGGATGGCGCGGAGGGCCTCCATGACGGCCGGCCAGTTGGTGCTGCCGTCGAGCAGGGTGCGGAACGAGTCCAGATTGAAGACGCCGGTCTTGCGGTCCCACTCCTTGAAGTGGATGTTCTGGATCCGGGAGCCGAGGATGCGGATCCAGTGTTCGGGGAACTGGTACTCCATGATGTTGCCGGTGTCGAAGTGGACGCGGACCCAGTCGCTGCCGAAGCCGTCGACGAAGGCCCGCAGCTCCATCGGGCTGAACAGGAAGCCGTTGGCGAAGATGTTCTCGATGTTGAGATAGACGCCGGCTTTCTCGGCCACGGGAATCAGTTCGCGGACCGCCTCCCGGGCGCGGCGCTCGCAGACATCGGGCGGCACGGGATCGAAGTTCTCCACCCAGGGAGCCCAGGCGGCGCCGGGCACGACGAGCAGGTTCGGGGTGCCGAGCAAGGAGGCGGCGCGGATCATCTTCCGGCTCAGGTCCAGGCCGCGGGCGCGGGTTGCCGGGTCGTTGCTGGTCAGCGGGAACTTCCAGAACAGAAACGAACAGACGCCGCTGATCTCGATGCCGGTCTTGCGGGCCAGTTCGCCGATGCCGCGGATCTGATCGTCGCTCGAGGCATCGGAAAGCTCGCCTTCGAGATCGAAGTTCAGCTCGACGCCGTCGAAGCCGGCGTCCTTGGCGATCCGGAAGCACTCCTCTAAGGTCCATTGCTCCGGATAGGGGAAGGCCCAGAGGTTGATGGATTTTTTCATTGGTCGGCTCCCCGGCAGGCTGCTGCTCTCCCATCCGCGGACGTACCGGACGGGGCGGCCGCACGACCGCTCCGCCCGGGCGCCGAAACCTGTGGTTAGACCTTCTCCGGCACGACGAACGGGGCGCGGTAGTTGCGCTTGAGCATCTTATTGGCTTCTTCGTCGTGGGGGAAGGTCTCGGTCTTGGGATCGAACTCGAGCTCGCGTCCCAGCCGGTAGCTGATGTTGCCGAGGTGGGCGAGAGCCGAGGCGAGGTGCGCCGTCTCGACGGGGCCGTTCTGGTCCGAGGTCTTCCGCGAGCGGACCGCCTCGATGAAGTTGGCGAAGTGATTGCCTCCCTCTTTGCGTTTCGGACCCGGCTCGCGCTTGCGCCCGAAGTAGACCTCGTAGGTGTCGTAGCCCTTGATCAGCATCACGCCCTTGTCGCCGTAGAAGATGTTGCCGACGGTGATGCCGTCCTCGGTGTTGGTGCACCAGGGCCGCACCTCGAACTCGATCATCTTGTTCTCTTCCGGATAGTAGTAAGCCGAGGTGAGTACCTCCGGGGTCTCCTTGTCGTCGTCCCAGAGGAACTTGCCGCCCAGGGCGACGATCTTCGAGGGCAGCTTCTCGACGCCGAGGCCCCACATGCACATGTCGGTTTCATGGATGCCCTGGTTGCCGACGTCGCCGTTGCCGAAGTTCCAGTGCCAGTGCCAGTTGTAGTGGACGTAGCGGCGGGAGAAGGGCAGCTTCTTCGCCGGGCCGGTCCACAGGTCGTAGTCCAGGTACGGCGGCACGGGTTCGACGGGGCTGTGGCCGATCGACGGCCGCCACCGGAAGACGAGGCCGCGGGACATGTAAACCTTGCCGATGATACCGTTCCGCAGCATCTTCACCGCTTCCTGGACGGCGGGAGAGGAACGAAGCTGCACGCCGTGCTGGACGATCCGCTGGTACTTATGGGCGGCCTCGACCATCTTGCGGCCTTCCCAGATGTTGTGGGAACCGGGCTTCTCGACGTAGACGTCCTTGCCGGCCTGGCAGGCCCAGATGGTAGCCAGCGAATGCCAGTGGTTCGGCGTGGCGATGGAGACGGCGTCGATATCCTTGCGGTCGAAGATCTTGCGCAGATCCGTCTCGAGGTCGAACTTCTTGTTGTATTTGTCGCCGAACTGCCGGGCCCGTTCTTCCAGCACCTTGCGGTCCGGGTCGCACAGAGCAACGACTTCGACATTGGGCAGAGGCTGGAAGCCGTTGATGTGGCTCTTGCCCCGGCCGTGGACCCCAAGGACGGCAATCCGAATGGTGTCGTTCGCCGAGGCGAGCTTGGGTTTGGCAGCGGCCAGGGCGCCCGCTCCCATAAGGAAGTGTCTGCGTGTACTCATTGCCAGCGATACTCCTGCAAAAAAGTGCCGCCGCTCCGGCCCAGGTGGCCACGGCGGCCAGTCGCTCACGATTTTAGCAGCAGGAACAGGATGCGGGGGCGGCGCGGCGCCGGCTTGTGTTCCACCGGCTGGACAGCCGACAATGACGGGCATGAGTGGCTGGAAATGGGGGGGAGTTCTGGCTCTGGCGGCCTGTCTCGCGGCTGGGGGGGCGTCAGCGCAAAAAAAGCAGACTCCGCGATTTGCGAAACGCTCCGGAGCCCAGACAGCCTTGGGGAGGATGAGCGCCGACTTTGCGGCGCTGGCGGCCCGGGTGAATGCGAGCGTCGTGAAGATCGTGGCCGTCGGTTACCGTCCAGCCGGGGAGCCCGGCGAAAGCAGTGTCAGCGTTCAACAGGCGAGCGGCGGCTCCGGGGTGATCATCGATCCCGAGGGTTATGTCGTAACCAACGCCCACGTCGCGCTGGGCGCCCAGCGTCTTCAGGTGATCCTTTCGCCCCAGCTCGACCGGAGCGTGGACCGGAAGTCGATCCTCAAACCAGCCACACGCGTGGTAAATGCGAAGCTGGTGGGACTGGATCTGGAAACCGACCTGGCGCTGCTGCAGATCCCCCTGAAAGGGCTGCCGGCGCTGAAGTTCGGCGACTCGGACAGGCTTCGTCCGGGCCAGCTTGTGCTGGCGTTCGGCAGTCCCTTGGGTTTGCAGAGCTCGGTCACGCTGGGGGTGGTGAGCTCGCCGGCGCGGCAGTTGCGGCCCGAGGATCCTATGATCTACATCCAGACCGACGCGCCTATCAACCCAGGCAACAGCGGCGGCCCTTTGGTGAACACCGACGGCGAGGTGGTGGGGATCAACACGCTGATCTTCTCGCAGTCCGGGGGTAGCGAGGGCATCGGTTTCGCGGCGCCGTCGAACATCGTAGTGAACGTGATCCGGCACATCCGCGAGAAGGGCCAGATGCTCCGGGGCGAAATCGGCGTGCTGCCGCAGACGATCGACCCGACGCTGGCGGCGGCGCTGAAACTGTCGCGGCCTTATGGGGTGGTGTTGGGCGACGTGTATCCCGGGAGTCCCGCCGACCGGGCGGGCTTGAGGCCCGGCGACGTCGTGCTCACGCTGGACGGCAAGCCGATGGAGAACGCCCGGCAGTTCATCGTCAACCTGTACAAGCCGGCGATCGGCGACATGGTGCGCCTGGAGATCCTGCGGGGGCGGCAGAAGAAGGCGGTGGCCGTCCAGGTGGTGGAGCGGCCGAACGATCCGACGAAGCTCGCCTCGGTGATCGCGAATCCCGGCGAGAAAATCGGCCGGCTCGGCATTCTCGTATATGACCTGTCGCCGGAGATCAAGCGCCTGCTGCCGGAATTGCGGAAAGGCTTAGGGGTGCTGGTGGGTTCGTTGACCGCCGATGCCCCGGTCCAAGGGCGCAGTTTCCGGACGGGGGACATTATTTATCAGATCAACGGCGAGCCGGTGATCAACGCCTCGGAGCTGAAGGCGGCGCTCGAAAGGCTGGCGCCGGGCAGCCCGGTGGCGGTGCAGATCGAGCGGGGCCGGCGGCTGCGCTACGTCTGGTTCGAGCTGCCGTGACGTAATCCGTGGGCCGGAGCCCCGCGGCAGCCCTGGCCCTTCAGCGGCGGCGCTCTTCCAGCGTGCGGCGGAGGACGGGGAGAACGGCAAGGTCGGTGTCGCGGGCGGTCTCTTCCTTGGTGGCGATCAACGTTTCCAGGTCCAGAACACGGACGCGCACGCCTTCTCCGATCTCCATCTCCACCGTGTGGGGAAGCAGATCTTCATACCGGCGGGAGCGCCCGATGCTGCCGAGCAGGTCGAGCGGTCCGAAACGAGCCATCAGGCGCTGACGTCCTGGCGAAGAAAGGTGGGAGGCGAGAGGCCTGAGCCTCTTTTCCGCCGGCAGGCGATAGACGGCGTCCAATTCTTCGAGGGCTGCGAGCAACCGCTGGACGTTCGCCGCTTCGGTGGAGTGCAGCAAGTCCAGGTCGAAGGTGGTGACCGGCGCGCCGTGGAGCGCCGCGCTGATCCCGCCGACTACGATGGCCTCAACGCGGTGGGCGTGAAGAGTCTTCAGGATCTCCCGGCAGTCCGTCCTGGCGGTTGCGCTCACGGATGCTCCGTAGTGCGTTCACGTGCTGCTGGAGCACGTCGAGGCGTTCAGCGGGCGTCAGGGACAACATCCAGCGGATGAGCGTCACATCGACGCCGCCGTCCCCTCCGCCGGATTGCCGCCCGGGCGCGTTCCGTTCGCCGCTCATGCTCCGCTACGTTGGTTAGCACAGTCCCGGGCTGCGGGACAAGGCCCCGGGGAGCGGCGCAGCATTCCCCGCCGTGGTTTGCGCGCGTGCCGCTGGGATGCTATCTATTTGAGGAAGCGTTCCCGCGTTCCCCTGGTGTCGAAACTATGCGAGCTCTTTTCATTCTGACGGCCGCTTCGTTGGCGTTCCTGCCGGCGGCCCACGCCCAGGCCGACCTGAGCCCGGCGCCCGCTTTCGCTCTGGGACAACCGGAAGGGGTGTCGGCGCTGCAGCCGAAACACTGCGACATCGTCAACAACGGCTTGACGAACTGCCGTCCGAATCTGGTGGAGGGCGACGAGCTGAACAACCCACAGTCGGTGGCGGTAGATCCAAGCTCCGGCGCCATCTACGTGGCGGACACGCAGAACAACCGCGTGCTGGGCTGGAGGAACCGGGACGCGGCGGCCAACGGGGCCAAGGCCGACATCGTCATCGGCCAGCGGGACTTCTATTCTACGTCGTTCGGCGGGCCCGGTACGGCGTTGCAGAACGGCCTGAACCAGCCGACGGCCGTCGCCGTGGCGGCCAACGGGGACCTTTACGTGGCCGATGCCGGCAACAACCGTATCCTGCGGTTCCCGCGGCCCTTCGAGCAGCCCGAGGACCTGAAGATCGCCGACCTGGTGATCGGCCAGCCGAACATGTTCTCGCGCGCGGCGAACGCCGGCGGGCTTTCGGCCTCTTCGCTGGACTTGACCGACAACCGGGGCGCGGCCTATCGGACGACGCTGCTCTTCGATGGTGAAGGCAACCTCTGGTTCACCGACGCGGGCAACCACCGGGTGTTGCGGTACCCGGCTTCCCGGCTGGGCCCGGACGCCGAGGACGGCCCCGCCGCCGACCTGGTGCTCGGCCAGGCGTCGATGACCGAAAGCGAAGCGCCGCCCCGCAACCCGAATTCGCGTCACGAAAAAGGGAAGCTCCGTCTGCCGTCGGCGCTGGCCTTCGACGCCGGAGGGCGGTTGTATGTGGCCGACGAGCTGTTGCGGGTGCTCGTCTACGAGCCACCGCTCGTCTCGGCCAAGAACGCCAGCCGCATCCTGGGGCTGGTCGTGGTTCCCCAGGGCCAGCAGCCCCCGCCGCTGATCAACGAGAAAGGGTTGGGCTTGATTCAGGGCAACGTCTGGCGGCCGCCTGAGGGGGTGTTCGCCATCGGCGACGACATCTTCGTGGTGGACACGCCGGCCAACCGCATCGTCCGCTATCCGCCTTTCGACGAGTGGCCGGCGGAGACCGAAGACAATCCCTCGCCGGCGGCGGTGGACGTGATCGGACTGGACTCGCTGCAGTCGGACACGATCCCGGTCCACCGGGGGCGCGCCGAGCCGGGTGCAGACACGCTGTTCGAGCCGGTGGGGACGGCGGTGGCGCCCGACGCGACGGTCTGGGTGGCCGATTCGCTCAACCACCGGGTGCTGAAGTTCCCCAACCTGACGGCCGTGCCGGGGCCTCAGGCGGCGGCCGAAAAGGTGCTGGGACAGCCGGGCTTCGCCAACCGGACGGTGAACCGCATCGAAGGCAAGGAGTTCTTTTTCGTCGGGAGCCTCGGGGGCAGCTCGGTGGCCGGTGCGGGAATCGCCGTGGACTGGGGGGCGGACCCGCCGCACTTCTATGTCGCCGATCCGCTGAACAACCGGGTGCTCGGCTTCCGCGACGTCCGCAAGATCCGCAATGGGGTGACGGCGGATCTGGTCCTGGGCCAGCCGGGCAAGTTCCGGTCGCTGGTGAACTATCCGACCAACGACTCGACCCGGCCCACCCGCACCGGGCTGTTCCTTCCTTCCGGGGTAGCCGTGGACAAGCAGGGCAACGTTTACGTGGCGGACTCGGGCAACGGGCGCGTCGTGCGGTTCCCCAAGCCTTTCGAGCAGCCGCCGGGTTTGCAGGAAGCGGACCTGGTGCTGGGGCAACTGGATTTCACTTCCCGGGTGACCGACGCGACGGCCCGTACCATGGCCGGCCCGTGGGGGCTGCATTTCACCGTGGAGGGTGCACTGCTAGTTTCAGATCCTCGGCACAACCGGGTCCTCGAGTTCGTCCCGCCCTTCACCAGCGGCATGGCCGCCAGCCGGGTCTTCGGCCAGCCGGACTTCAACAGCACCGCTCCCGGGAACGCCTTGAACCGCATGAACGGGCCCCAGGGCATCTCCGCGGACACCAGCGACCGGCTCTACGTGGCCGACACGAAGAACAACCGCATCCTGGTTTTCGGCGACATCCGCCAGGCGCCGCCGGATCCGATGGCGGCGCTCGCGCTCGGCGGCTCCGGGATCAAGCAGCCGTTCGACGTCTTCGTTTCGCCGGCGACCGGCAAGGCCTGGGTGGCGGACACCAACAAAGGGCAGGTGCTGCGCTACCAGCAGTTCGATCAGCTCTTGCTCGGCAACACCGCACCCGAGTTCGGCTTCACCGCCGCCAGCCCGCTGGCGCTGCTCGGGACGCCCTTCGGCAACTTGCTGCTCGCCGACTCGCTGAACCGCGTGGTGGGCCATTTCCGCACCCTAGTAGCCACCAACGGGGCGAACTTCCTGACGCGCGTCGCCCCGGGCATGATCACCTCGCTGTTCTTCCCCGAGACGCCAAGCATCCCACTCACGGCGGCGCAGTCCGTACCCTTGCCCAAGGTGCTGGCCGACGTCTCGGTGCTGGTGAGCTGGGAGGGCAAGACGGTGGAGGCGCCGCTGTATTTCGTTTCACCGGCGCAGATCAACTTCCAGATGCCGAACGGCGCGCCGGCGAGCGGCACGGTGGAGATCACCGTGGTGCGGCCCTCGGCCGGCCAGATCGTGGCTTTCAGCGTGGTGGCCATGGACGTCGCTTCGCCTGGCCTCTTCACCCGGCCGCCGACGGGGAACGGCCAGATCGCGGCGCTCAATCAGGACAGCACCGTGAATTCGGCTGAGAACCCGGCGCGCAAGGGCGAGATCGTGCAGATCTTCGCGACCGGTCAGGGATTCATCCCGGACGCTCCGCCCGACGGGGAGCCGGCGCCGCTGGACCGCTTGATTCACACGCCGGTGAAGCCCCGGGTCTTCTTCAACTCCAGCCAGCCGCTGCCGGATGGTGACGTGCAGTTCTCCGGCCTGGCGCCGGGGCTGGTGGGCGTCTGGCAGATCAACGTCAAGGTGCCTGAGCACGCGATCTCCGGCGACAACTTCGTGGTGGTGTTCTTGCGCGACCGTCCGAGCGGGGATCCGTCCGGAAAGAACCCCATCGTGACGACCATCGCGGTGAAGTAGGGCCCGAAACCGGGGCGGGCGAGAAAATGGCGGCCCGAGTCTTGATTTCCTCCGCCTTCCAGGGTAGGCTTCCTTCAGCATAGCCAAGGAGGGCGGTCATGAATGTGAAGCGGTTCTTTTTGGCGGCGGTTGTTGTGTTCATCGTCGCAGAAGTACTGGAATTCCTGATCCACGGGGTGATTCTCGCTTCGACCTATGAGGCGCTGAAGGACTTGTGGCGTCCGGACATGGAGTCGAAGATGTGGATCTACCCGGTGATCGGCGCCATCTGGTCGCTGCTGTTCGTCTATATCTTCGTCAAGGGCCGGGAAGGCAAGGGCCTCATGGAAGGCGTGCGGTTCGGCGTGGTGATCGGCCTGTTTGTGGGCATCCCGATGGCTTACGGCACTTACGCGATGATCGCGATTCCGTATTCGCTCGCGTTGCAGTGGTGGATCTATACGCTGATCGAGTGCATCGTCCTCGGGGTGATCGCGGCGCTGGTGTACAAGCCGCTACCCGCACCCGCTGCCGGGTCGGCGGCTAGCGAATGAAGACGGTGACCTCGTTGGCTTCGGCCCCGGCCACTTTCATCCGCAGTGGCTGGGGGCCCGAGGCGACGCCGGGCGGCACCCGGACGTTCACCTGATAGAGCCCGACGAAACCGGGGGCCAGGCCGCTGAAGGGGATTTCTGTCACGGGAACCCCGCCGATGGTGATCTCCGGCTGGTGGACGGTCTTTTCGAGCGGGGAGCCCGGGGCGAAGGGTTCTACGGGCCCCAGGCCGGTCGAGTAGATCTCCAGGTAATCACCCGGGGCGGCGGGCTGCTGGGAAGTGGGCCGGCCGGTCCCGGCGAGCAGGACCGCACCTTCTCCGGTAGCCGGAACGGTGAAAACGCCGGGGGCGACGGCGCCGACGGTCACTGCAACCGGGGTCGTGCGGCCGACCGGCGTAGAGACGGCGAGGGTCGCCTCGCCCGTTTGCGTCAAACGCGGTACGAAGAAGTTGATCTGGCTGTCGCTCACGTAGACCAGCGGTACGGGGCGGTCGTTGAGCAGCACCTGCACGCCTTCGAGCTCCTCGGGCAAGGGGACGGCGCCGGCTTGAGCCTGCGCGCCGGCCGCGAGATGGAGTCCGAAGACGGTCGCCAGGGCCCCCGCGGCGATGGGGGCGCGGAAGCTGGCGGCATTGACGACTCCTTCCGAGCGGAACGAGGGTTCGGCGGTGGTGGTCACCACCAGGGGTGCTACTTCCGGGGCTCCAGCGATCCGCAAAGTGAGGGCGCCGTCCGTCGCCGCCGGAGGCGTCCATTGGAAAGCTGCGGTACCGTCGGGTGCGGTGGCTACCTCGGTGGGCTCCACCGACCCGCCGTCCGAGGCTTCGGCGACGATGCTCAACCCGGCATAGGGGAGGTTGTTGCCGTCGAGGACCTGGACGACGACCGGCTCCGGAAGCGGCCCGCCTCCGGGATGGACTTGCCGGTCGCCGGAGACGGGGACGAGCCGCAACCCGGCGGCCGAACCCAAGACCTGGACCCGTGCTTCGGCCTGTTCGAACTCCCCGCCCGGGATCATGGCGGTGACCGTATCCACTCCCTCCCGGAGTCCGCGGATGGTGAACTGCGCCGAAGTCGCGCCGGCCGGGATGCGAGCCGAGGCGGGCAATCCGGCGCCGCCGTTGGCCGAGGTGAGGATCACTTCCAGATCGGCCGGGGCCGCTTCCTCGATAGAGACGGTTGCCGGAGCTTCGGCTCCCAGAAGGACGCCGGTGGCCGGGAACGCGGAGAAGTGGAGAGCGCGGCGGATGGTGGTCACCGCCTCGGCCCGGCCGCCGGTGGCCTGGCGGTAGAACTGTTCGAATTCGCGGCGGAAGAGATCCAGTTTGTCGAGGTCGCTTTGAGGGGGCTCCGCACCCGCGGCGTGGATGAGGACGAAGGCGAAACGGAAGCGGCGCTGTTCCACCGTGTAGTCCGGGACGCGGCGGCCCTCGGCGGCGACGATCTCATCGATCCGGATATCGCGGCGGTCCCCGTCGAAGTTGACGCCCACTTCGGGCAGACGGTCCGGGTTGACGACCGTAGCTGCCTGAACGAGGAACGTGTCCGCCACCTCGGAGGGGGCCCGGAGGCCCATCAAGTACTGGTCGAGGGGCGAGAAGCCCTCCACGGTGGCGGTGGTGACGAAGCGATGGCCGGCGCCGGTGTCGGGCGGGCAGGAGTCCCGCTGGCGGTCGCAGATGCGGTTGCCTTCGAGCAGCGAGGCTTCGGAGTTGAAGACGAAGCTCCAGTGCGCCCCGTCCCGCTGAAGCATCGGCCGGGCGGCAGGATCGAAGGGATCGCGAACGCTGGCAAAGGCGAGGAACAGGTGGCCGGCTTCGTGGCCCAGAACGGTGAGGGTGGTGTCGCCGGTGGTGAACCGCTGTGGGATGCGGGCGTGGGGATCATCCGGGTACTGGCCGAGGGGGCCGAAGTTCATGACCGCCTGCAGCCGGTGGGGGGAGCCGAACGTGGCGCCGAAATCCACCGGCTCATCGCCGATGCCCTCCCGGCGGCTGCGGACGGTGACCTCGAAGGCGACGGTGCCAAGGTCCGCTGAGATGCCCAGGTTGTTGAAAAACGCCAGGTAGTCGTAGGCGTCGTCGTGCTCTTCGAAGAATTTCTGTGAGGCCCGGACGACGTCCACTTCCTCGCGCCGCGTGAAGCGTTCGGCGACGGCGCCTTGGAACTCCTCTTGCGAACCTTGCGAGAACGATACGACGCGGGTGGGCCCTTGCAGCCGTCCCGGGGCGATGCCGACGATGGCGCTGACGGTGGTGATGCCGTTGTAGGAGAACTCGACGCGGCCGTCCGGGTAGAGCCGGAGCTGGAAGGTCTGGAGCTTGCCGGCGCCGACGGTCGCGAATTCCGGCACTTGCACCCAGGAGACAACGACGCGACCCGCCTCGGAAAAGAAGTGGATCCCGTCGGGCGACTGGGTGGGATCGAGGTCGCGGAACAGGGGCGCCAGCCTCGGTGGGCCGGCCACGAGACGGTCGAGCGACCGTGGAGAGGAGGAGGCATCCGGCTCTTCGAAGGTCACGTTGCCGTCCGAGTGCACGAACACCGAGCGGTAGAGGCGGCCATAGAACGGGAAGGCGAACGGCAGCGGCACCTCCCGGGCGTCGTCGTCCCCTAAAGCGAGCACCTCGCCGCCGGCTGCCGCCGTCTGGTCATACCCGCCTTCTCCGGTGGCAAACCGGTACCGGGAAGCGTCCGGCGCGGCGGGCGCGAAGCTCACCGTGAGCGCGTCCAGGTCGAAATCGTTCCGGCGGCTAACGACGCCGTCGGCGTCCTCCATGAGGACGATCTCGCCCACGACGCGGGTGGCGGGCCTTTGAGGAGGGGTTTCGGTCGAGAGCAGGCCGATTCCGCCCCCGCGTCCCGTCGATTGGGCGGCCGCCCGGCGGTGCAGAAAGATCTCTTCCTGGAGACGATCGCGGTGGGTGCCGCAGACGACGGCGATTTCCCGGGCAAGTCCGGAGGCCGTGATGCCGGCGAGTAACAGCCACGTCAGTGTGGCGCGCAGGGTTCGACGAAGCTTCATGAATGAAAGACGGACGCCTTTCTTCTAGAATATCCGTGTGCGCTGTTGGGCCGCTGTGGGCCTGCCGAGGGAACCGAGGCTGGCCGGCGCCGGGGCGCCGGCCGGGGCCGCTGATGAGCGGCGTGGAAGGGAAAGGAGATTGCATGCCTTTTTGCACGAACTGTGGGACTCAGATCACCGAGGGGATGCGTTTCTGCGCAAACTGTGGGACTCCGCTGGCGGCCGCCGGGGCGGGAGCGGTGGCCACGACGGTGGAGCCGGAACCCCTCGACTACGAGATTCAGGGCGACAATCTGCAAGTGGTGCGGATCCGCCTGAAGCCCGGCCAGGAGGTCTATGCCGAGGCCGGCAAGATGGTCTACAAGTCGGCGAGCATCCAATGGGAGACGCGGATGACCGGCTCCTCGCTCGGTGAGAAGCTCCTCGGCGCGCTCAAGCGCAAGCTCTCGGGCGAATCGCTTTTCATGACCTACTTCCGCGCCACGGCTCCGGGCGAAGTCGGCTTTGCCGGGGACTATCCGGGGCGTGTCCAGGCGTTCGATCTCGCCGCGGGGCAAAGTGTTCTGGTGCAGCGCGATGGTTTCCTGTGCGCCCAGCCGACGGTGGCGATCAACGTCGCGCTGGTGAAGAAGATCGGCGCCGGGCTGTTCGGCGGTGAGGGATTCGTGCTCCAGAAACTCACGGGTCCGGGACTGGTGTTCGTACACGGCGGCGGGGACTTCATCGAGTTCCAGCTTCAGGCCGGCGAGACGATCCAGGTGGACACGGGCTGCGTCGTCGGTTTCGACGAGAGCGTCCAGTACGACATCCAACTGGCCGGGGGGATCAAGACGGCCATTTTCGGCGGAGAAGGGCTCTTCCTGACTACGCTGACCGGCCCCGGGCGGGTGATCGTGCAGAGCATGACGCTCGAGAAGCTGCGGCGCGAGTTGAACCCGGTCCGCTCGGGAGGGGACGAACGCGGCCCGCTGGAATCGCTGACCGGACTCCTGGGCAGCGAGGACTGAGGGCTTTTCCTGAGAAAGACCGTGGCCCGGACAGGATCTCCGGGGCAGCGCGCTACCTCCCTTTCTCCGGGGGTTGTCCTAATCATGTACACATCTCCGGTCGATGAATTAAGTGGAACCTCGCGGAAGAGGGTTCTCCGCGCGAACACCGCCGCGCCTGTTGCGGTGTTTCCTGTTCCGCGTCGTTACACGCAGTTGCATGATGACAGGGCCCACGGAGAAAGAAAGCGCCTCGGCGGTCCGCCTGGGCTCTACGGCGCCGGATGAGACGATCCGGAAACTCGGCGAGCAGTTCATCGCCAGCCTCCACCACGACATCCGCACGCCCCTGAGCGGGATTCTGGGGATGATCGACCTGCTCCTGGAAACCGAACTCACCGAGGAGCAGCAGGAGTTCGTGCACACTGCCCGGCTGTGCGCCGACCAGCTCTTGGAAATGTTGAACGCGGCGCTGGAGTATGCAGCCCTGTCGGCCGGGGGCGTCCAGTTGGAAGAAACCGAATTCCACCTCCGGAAGGCGCTCGAAGAACTGTTGGGTGAATTCGAACCCAAGGCGGCCGCGAAGCGGCTCCAGATCGAGGCGGAATTCGGGGAAGGGTTGCCTGAGTTCGTCATCGGGGATGAGCTGCGGCTGCGGCAAGCGGTGGCCCCGCTGCTGGCGAACGCGGTGAAATTCACCCAGAGGGGGCGGGTGAGTTTGAAAGCCTCGCCTGCGGAGGCCCCGGTGGACGGCCGGATCAGGGTGGCCATTGCGGTCCGCGACACCGGACCGGGGATTCCAGAGGAACACCTCTCGAGGATCTTCCAGTCATTCCAGCAACTAGAACGGGGCCTTTCCCGTTCTCATCCCGGTCTCGGGCTGGGGCTGGCGCTGGCGGAGAAGCTGGCCGTCAAACTCGGCGCCGAACTGCAGGTGGACAGCGCCCCGGGCGAGGGAAGCACCTTCGTACTGACTGTGCCGTTCCGGATTCCCGCGGAAGCGGGGCCCGCAGTTCGCGCCGCCGCCCGCGAGGATGGCCGGCCCCGAATTCTCTTCGTCGATGACAACGAGGTCGCCCGCCGCGTGGTTTCCCATATCCTCGAGCGCGCCGGTTATGCGGTGGACTGCGCCGAAGGCGGGCTCGAGGGGATCGAGGCCGCCCGGAGGACCCGATACGGCCTGATCCTGATGGATCTGCAGATGCCCGGAATCAACGGCCTCGACGCCGCCCGGGAGATCCGCAACCTTCCGGGCCACGAATCCGTCCCAATAGTAGCGCTAACGGCGAACTATTCCGACGAGTTTGTTCGCCTCTGCAGCGAAGCGGGCTTCCAGGGGTTCCTTTCCAAGCCCGTGCAGCGTGAAGAACTTGTCGAGGCGGTCAAAGAGTTTCTCGAAAGAGTTTGACGGCCCCGCCCGCTGGCAATCCGGCGCCTTCCTCCGCGTGAGACGGTCAGGGGCGCCGGCATGTCTGGGCTACAATAAAGGTGCACCCCGCTTATGCTGGATACGATCCTGGCAAAGGTTTTCGGCACGAAGAACGAGCGCGAGCTCAAGGCGATGCAGCCGATCGTGGCGGCGATCAACGATCTCGAGCCGAAAGTCCAGAAGCTTTCCGACCAGCAGCTGGCGGCGAAGACCCAGGAGTTCAAGCAACGGCTGGAACAGGGCGCTTCGCTCGATGACCTGCTGATCGAGGCCTTCGCTGTCGTACGCGAGGTCGGCCGGCGTGTGCTCGGCATGCGCCACTACGACGTCCAGCTCATCGGCGGCATCGTCCTGCACCGCGGCAAGATCGCCGAGATGAAGACGGGCGAAGGAAAAACACTGGTGGCGACTCTGCCCGTCTACCTGAACGCCCTCCTCGGCCGGGGTGTCCACGTGGTGACGGTGAACGACTACCTGGCCCGCCGCGACGCCGAGTGGATGGGCAAGATCTACAAGTTCCTCGGGCTGAGCGTGGGGGTGATCGTCCACGATCTGAGCGACGCGGAGCGCAAACAGGCTTACGCGGCCGACGTCACTTACGGCACGAACAACGAGTTCGGCTTCGATTACCTGCGTGACAACATGAAGTTCCGGCTGGAGGACTGCGTCCAGCGGGACTTCTATTACGCCATCGTGGACGAGGTGGACTCGATCCTCATCGACGAGGCCCGCACGCCGCTGATCATCTCCGGGCCGAGCGAAGAGTCCACCGACAAGTATTACCGGATCAACGCTATCATCCCGAAGCTCGTCCGCGGCGAGGAGATCGAGGGCAAAGAGCCCGGCGAGAAGTACTATACGGGCGACTATACCGTGGACGAGAAGCACCGCTCGGCAGGGCTCACCGAGGAAGGCACGCTGAAGGTGGAAAAGCTGCTCAACCGCCCCGGGCTGTTCGAGGGCGGCGACTGGGAGTCGATGGTGATCCGGCACCACGTCGAGCAGGCGCTGAAAGCCCACGTGCTCTTCCAGCGGGACCGGGACTACATCGTCAAAGACGGCAAGGTAATCATCGTCGATGAGTTCACCGGCCGCCTGATGCCCGGGCGCCGCTGGAGCGACGGTCTGCACCAGGCCATCGAGGCTAAAGAGGGCGTCAAGATCGAGCGTGAGAATCAGACGCTGGCCACGATCACCTTCCAGAACTACTTCCGGATGTACGAGAAGCTCGCCGGCATGACGGGCACGGCGATGACCGAGGCCGCCGAGTTCAGCAAGACCTACAACCTCGACGTGGTCGAGATCCCGACGAACCGCCCGCTGATCCGCACCGAGTATCCGGATGTCGTCTACCGCACCGAGGAAGAGAAGTGGCGCAACGTCGCCCGGGAGATCAAGAAGTATCACGAGATGGGGCGGCCGGTGCTGGTGGGCACCGTGTCGGTCGAGAAGTCCGAGAAGCTGTCGAAGATCCTCAAACGCATGGGGATCAAGCATGAGGTGTTGAACGCCAAGAACCATGCGCGCGAGGCCTTCATCGTGGCGCAGGCAGGCCGCAAGGGCGCCGTCACGGTCTCCACGAACATGGCCGGCCGCGGCACCGACATCCTGCTCGGCGGCAATCCCGAGTACCTGGCGAAAGAGAAGCTCCGGAAGATGGGCAAGGACCCGGAGAAGGTCAGCCAGGAGGAGTGGGACGAGGTCTTCCTGCCCATCAAAGAACAGACGGACAAGGAGCACGAAGAGGTAGTCAAGCTCGGCGGCTTGCACATCATCGGCACCGAGCGCCACGAGTCCCGCCGCATCGACAACCAGCTCCGCGGCCGCGCCGGACGCCAGGGCGACCCCGGCAGCTCGCGGTTCTTCCTTTCGCTGCAGGACGACCTGCTGCGGATCTTCGGCGGCGAGTGGATCCAGAACCTGATGCTGCGGCTGGGCATGGAAGAGGACGTGCCCATCGAGTCGAAACTCATCACGCGCCGTATCGCCAAGGCGCAGGAGGCGGTGGAAGCGCAGAATTTCGCGATGCGCAAACACCTGCTCGAATACGACGACGTGATGAACAAGCAGCGCCAGTACGTCTACGCCAAGCGGCGCGAGCTGCTCGAGGGCAAGGACATGCGCGAGACGGTGCTGGCCTGGACGCGCGCCATCGTCGAGTCGCTGGTGGATCTGCGCTGCCCGGACAGCGCCAAGCCCTACGAGTGGGATCTGGCCGGGCTGCAGACCGACGTGCTCACCCAGTTCGGGTTGAAGATCACGCCGGCCGAGTTCGCCGAAATGACCCGGGAGGAGATCGAGGAGACGCTTTACGAGCGCCTCGTCAAGAAGTACGAGGAGAAGGAAAAGCGGATCCCGCCGGAGGTGCTGCGCGAGACCGAGCGGATGGTGATGCTCAACGTCATCGACAACCAGTGGAAGGACCATTTGTTGTCGATGGATCATCTCAAGGAGGGCATCGGCCTGCGCGGTTACGGGCAGAAGGATCCACTGATCGAGTACAAGAAGGAGTCCTTCGAGCTCTTCAACCAGATGAAGGACCGGATCGTGGACGAGACGGTCCGGATCCTGTTCTTCTTGCAGCCCGCCGAACAGCGGGTTCCCACCATCACCCAGCCCGACTGGCCCAGTGAGGAAGACAGCGGCGGGGAACTCGTCGGCGCGATCACGCGTCAGCAAAGACAGGCGGCTGAGTCCAGTGTCGTCGATTTCACGCGGAACATCCAGCGCAGGAAGCAACGGGAGCTGGATGAACTCCAGTTCATCGGCGGCGAGGCGTCTTCTTCCCGCCGCCAGCCGGTGGTGAAGGGCAAGAAAGTGGGCCGTAACGATCCCTGCCCGTGCGGCAGCGGCAAGAAGTACAAGAAATGCTGCGGCAGATAGCCTTCCTCGTTGCTCTTGCCGGGCTGGTGCCGGGGGCCGCCCGGGCGGCCATCTGGCCCGAAGAGTTCTTTGGGTACAAGCGGATTGCGGTCTCCAAGGCGCCGGCGGCAAACCCGGCGGTTTGGGACGAGTACGGTTTCGAGGAAGGCGAAACCGCCCGGTACCGGCTGGACGGGACGGAATTCACCGCCACGGCGTGGCGGTTTGCCGATGCCACCGGGGCCATGGCCGTCTTCGAGTGGCAGCAGCCTCCCGACGCCCGCCCCTCCAAGCTCACGGAACTCGCCGTCGAGTGGGAGGACGGAGCGTATTTCTCCCATGGCAACTACGTCTTCCGGTTCGACGGCTACCGCCCGACCGAGGAACAAGTGGTGGGGATGCTGCTGGTGACGCCGATGCTCGAACAGTCGCCCCTGCCGACCTGGGTGGGGTTCGTGCCGGAGGAGAACCGGATCCGGGGCACGGAGCGTTTCGTGGTGGGGCCGGTGGGCTTGGAGACGTTCGAACCCCGGGTGCCGCCGTCAGTGGCGGGCTTCCATTACGGCGTGGAAGCTCAGTTGGCCCGGTACAAAACCCCTAAAGGCGATCTGGAACTGGGTGTTTTCTCCTATCCCACACCTCACATTGCCCGGGAGAGGCTGGCCGAGTTTCGGATGCTCCCGGATGTGATCGCGAAGCGCAGCGGTCCCCTCGTGGCGGTCGTCTTCGGGCCGGCGGACCCGGACGAGGCCGAGAAGCTTCTTGCCAAGGTCAACTATCGCTACAACATAACCTGGGACGAATTTAGCGTCCCTTACCAACCGACGATCGTTGAGATCGTCCTGACGGCCTTCTTGTTCATCGGAGGCCTTCTGGTGGCTGCGCTGGTGCTGGGCGGGATTTTCGGCGGGCTGAAATTCTGGCGGTGGCGCCGCCAGGATGTCCCCGAAGACCCGATGATCATGCTTCACCTGGAAGACCGATAACCCTCTGTCTTTCTGCCGCGTTAGGGCTGGTTCGGGCGGTTCGCTGAGGCTGTGGATCCTGTTTTCAACAGCCTGTGGAAAAACCATGATTACTATAAGTTGTTTGATTTCTTGGGGTTGGAGGGTGACGGTTTCGCCCTCTTTTTCCCTTGACATCTGGGCCGGTACGCCATAAACTTCAAATCACCCACAGGTTTTGGCGGTTGCGTAAGCCGTCGAATCTGATTCTCCCAATGAACATCAACCCTGTGGACACAGGGGAGAAGAGGAGTGCCCATCCGGGAGGATGGGCATTTCCTTTTTTGGGGCGCCAGGGCGGCTGTAGAGGGCTCGTGAGGGGCGTTGCCGGCTTGTGGGAGCCCGAGGGGGCCTGATCTTGGCCTCGGGCGTCTCTGGGCGCGCCCTGTGCCGGCTTTCTCCACAGGGTTTTCCACAGCCGCCGGGCGCGCGGCGGTCCGGCGAACCGGCGGGGCCGGGGGAGGACGCGCCCGCCGGGCCGGAGCCGTTCCAGGGTTGTGGCCTCAGAGCGACCAGTCGTGCCCCGGATCGGGACAGAACGTCACGGCCGCCCCCGAATCGCCTTCCACAAGGACCAGCCAGCCGCCAGGCACCGGGGCGCGGCGGACGCGGAAACGGTCCGATGGGACGTGCTCCCAAGTGAGCGCCTTGCGCCGCCGCTCGGCTTCCGGCGCCGCCGCGGTCTCCGGCGGGGCCGGCGGCGCGGGCTCGGGTTCGGCTTCCGGCTCGGCTGCCGGCGCCGGGGACTCTTGTCTGGTGGTGAGATCCCTGCCCAGAGCGTCCCGGAGGACCTCTTCCTCGCACTGATAGGGTTCGCCAAGGTATTGGAAGCGCGCCCGGTCGTCCAGCCACTCCACTTCCGTAAGGACGGCCCCATAAGGGATGGTGATGGGGGCCTCCGGCAGGGGCAGTTTGCTGCGCGGGTTCAGCTTGCGCGCCTCGATCGTCTTCGCCAATTCATAGGTCGCCATTGGCCGATTGCCTCCATTGCCGGCGGAATCGCCGCGTGTTGACATCATAAACCGATTTCGGGCTGGCGCACCCGGGGCCGGGCGGCGGTGAAACTGTTGGCGGGAAAGCACATCTGTAAGTAAAGATGGCCTTTTCCCGCTGGTGGGCCGGAGCGCTTCTGCTGGCGCTCGCCGGCCCGAACCTCTCGGCTCAGACCACGGCCCAGGACGACGACGCCGCGCTGCGCCGGGCCGGGGACATCCTGCACATCGCGCTCCCGGTGCTGGCCGGTGGATCGGCGGCGCTGAAACGGGACTGGACGGGGCTGCGCCAATTCACCTTCTCCTTCGGGGCTACTGCGGGCACAGTGGAGATCCTGAAGCAGGCGTTCAACAAGAACCGGCCGGATCTCGAGAACAACCGCTCGTTTCCGTCGGGCCACACCGCCTTTTCTTTCTCCGGGGCCTCCTTTATCTGGCGGCGCTACGGGGCCCGGTTCGGCGTGCCCGCGGTTGCCGCCGCCGGATTCACGGCCTTCACCCGGATCAAGGGCAGGAAGCACTTCGGCGACGACGTGGTGGCGGGGGCGGGCATCGCCCTGATATACAACTGGCTTCTGGTGAAGCCCCCCGGCCGCAACGTCCGGGTGAAGCCCGCGGCGGTGGCCGGCGGCGGCTACGGCCTGACGATGGAGATCGACGCCGCCCGGCGGGCCGATCAGGACAAGCCGAGGCCGAACCCGGAGCGTCCGCTCAACTTCCGAATCGGCTTCGAGTTCGGCGTCATGGACTCGCGGCGGCTTTACTGGGCGGCGCCCCCCGAAACGGGCGCGTTCCTGAGCGTCGCCCCGTTCGAACGGGCGGTGACGCCTACAGCCCGCTTTGAAGGTTCCTGGTGGTTTCATGGAGCTCATGAATTCGACTTCGTCCTGGCGCCCTTCGAAGCGCGGGACTACGGGGGATTCCCCGACGAACAGTTCCACTTCGGCGGGACGGACTTCGCCGCCGGGGTGCAAACCGAGGGCCGCTACCGGTTCAACGAGCTGCTGTTCCGCTACCGCTACCGGCTCGTGCGGACCAAGCGGCTCGATTTCCGCGCCGGCGGCAGTCTGGCGGTGCGGGAGACCCTCGCGGCGGTGGTACAGCAAGCGACGGGCTCCTCAGCCCGGGTCTCGGAGACCGAGGTCACGCCGCTGGGGCACGCGCGCCTGGGCATCCACCTGACACGGTGGCTGGGGCTGGTGGGCGAGGTGGACGGCATCTACCGCTCCGAGCGGCAGTGGTCCGGCGGCGGTCTGGCGGCGCTCGAGGTGCTTCCGGCGGCGCCGTGGGATCTGCTGTTCGGCTACCGGATGCTGACCCGCAAGCACGCCTCCGACGAGCTGTTCAACCACATTACCTTCGACTACTTCGGCTTCGGCGTCGGCTATCGGTTCTGAACCCATGCAGGTCCCGGGCGCGTGCTGGATCTGCGATTCCCTGGGACGGTTTCCGTCTGTCCGCAGCGTACGCGACCCCACCGACGACGATACCGGGAAATCGGCTGCGAACCTTATACTAAGAGGGGCGCGCATTCGCGGAAAGCGTCCATGCTGGCTCGCCAATACTTAGCTTTGTCAGGATCGTGTGATGATGGGCACACTTCGCCGTCTTCTTGCAGTCGCACTATGAACCGGCTCCAGTGATAATATACGTCCGTCGGCTCAGTCTATAAGTAACTCCCCGTCCGGAGTGGCGGACGATTGCTTCCTCTAAGCCTGTTTTGTGAGATTCGGCCTTGTCCTCGTCTGCGACTTTACCACATCGGTGGCGTCGCTTCGCCTCCGGGGCGACTTCCTCGTCCGGGTATCTGGACGAAAACAGCAGATCTCCGGATCATTGAGCTACGAACGGTAGCCCGGCACAACGTAGGTGAGAGGGAGGCATGCCCGCAGCGGGTACGGAGCGGCCCGGCCGGCCCAGTGTGTGACTCGTCCATTTGTTGGCACATCCGAGTACCGGAGATCCGCGGGCGTACCGGCCGGAAACCGATGCTCAGCCGGGGGGAAGACCGGTAAATAGACTTTGTTTCCGTGATACTGGACGAACGCGAAGAAAGCCTTGTAACACCACCGGTGCATGCCTACAATGATCAGGGTTAAGGCACCGAGAAGCTAAGCGCATCCACCGCATAGACGTAGCAGTTGTGTTGCGTGATCTGCTTCGCCTCGCGGCGAGATGAAGTGGAGGTAACTTATGATTCATGGTTTGTCAACTCGGGCCGGGCGGCTCCGCCCGGGCCACGGGATCAGGATGTTTGTGGTGGCCGGTCTGATGCTGGTTCTGCTGTCGTGGGCCGCATCCGCTCAGACCGACTTGGGTTCGATCGTCGGAACAGTGACCGACGAGAGCGGCGCTGTCGTGGCCGGCGCCCAGGTTCAGCTGACGGAGATCGCCACCGGAGTCCAGCGGACGGCCACGACGAATGACGAAGGCAACTACACATTCGCTGGTTTGTCTTTCGGCCGGTACAAGGTGAAGGTTTCTGCTCCTGGATTCAAGGAGGTCCGGAGCACGGAAATCACGTTGACGACGCAGCAGGTGGTCCGCTTTGACGCGGTGCTCGAAGTCGGGGATGTCACCGAGAGTGTCGAGGTCTCTGCTGCACCGCCGACCATCAACACCGAGAACGCCAAACTGACGTATTCACTGCCACGGGAAGACCTGCTCAACCTCCCCATGAACACCCGAAGCACGCTCGCGTTTCTGGCGCTGGACTCAGCGTACTATAGCGGACGCTCGGTCGGCGGGCTGCGCGGCAACCAGATGAACTACACCATCGACGGCGTCACGGCGAACGCGCCGGCGTGGGGTGGTGCTATGGGCAACCTGATCGAGGTGGCGTTCGAGTCGATTCAGGAAGTCAAGGTGATGAAGAGCAACAACGCTGCCGAGTATCCGCGAGTCGCGACCATGTACGTCACCACGCGCTCGGGCACCAACCAGCTCCATGGCAGCGCTGTCTACGACCACAACAACAATGCTTTCAATGCCCGGAATTTCTTTGCCCCGACCAAGCCGAAAGGTCCGCGGCGGCATGAATTCGGAGGGAGCTTCGGCGGTCCGGTCTACATTCCCAATCTCTACGATGGACACAACAAGACGTTCTTCTACTTCACTTACGAGGCGCAAAGAGCGCCCGGACAGCGGTCCAACCGGGCGAACGTGCCGACGCTCAAGATGCGGGCGGGAGACTTCTCGGCTCTGCTTCCGAAGACCGTGATCACGGATCCCACCACCGGGGAACCGTTCCCGGGCAACAGCATCCCGGCTTCCCGGATCAGTTCCGTGGCCAACAACATTCAGAACTACCGGTCGCCGGCTACGAAGAACTTTCAGGAGTTCATCCCCAAGCCCAACTACGGCGATCCCGACCTGTTCTCGGCCAACTTCCGGTACCTGCGCTCCAGCGCCTGGGGGACGGACCGTTACGTCGCCCGGGTGGACCACCAGTTGACGAACATGGACACGCTCACGTTCCGGCTCGTGCTTCGGCAGGCTCCGACCGACCAGAAGTACGAAGACCGCATCCCCACGTTCCAGAGGAAGATGCAGCGGAACAGCCGCAGTGCCTATCTCGCCTGGACGCACATCTTTACGCCGACTCTGGTGAACGAGTTCCGCGGCGGATTCGGACGTGACTATGCGAAGTTGCGCGGCTATCACAAGGGCGCCGAGGTGCTTCGTGACTGGGGGATGCTGGGGGTTCGTTTGGGAAACAAGGGAGATCTGACCGGCCTGCCCCGGATCCAGTTCGTCAACTTCTCCCGTATCCGCGAGCGGGGCACTACCTTCTGGGTGAACAACAGTTGGGACATCATCGACAACCTCACCTGGACCAAAGGCAAGCACATCATCAAGATGGGGATACTCATCCGGCCCAACCAGCCGAACATCGACGAGAACCCCCAGACCGACTTCGGCGATCTGCGGTTCAACGGCTTCGCCACCGGCTTCGACTACGCCGACTTCCTGTTGGGAATCCCGATCACCAGCGCGCGTTACGAGAGGGCGCAGCCCCGGTACAACCGCTACAAGGAGATCGGCGCTTTCGTGCAGGATTCCTGGCGGATCACCCCGAAGCTGACGTTGAACCTCGGAGTGCGCTACGAGTACTTCACGCCCGTCGTGGACAAGAACGACATGCGCTTCGCGTTCGATCCCAGCACCGGGAACTTGGTGCTGCCGAACCAGAAGATCATCGACACCCTGGTAAGCCCGCTCTTCCCCAAAGCGATCCCGCTGGTCACCGCGCAGAGCGTCGGCTTGCCGGAACGGAGCCTCTACTTCGGGGACACGAACAACATCGCTCCGCGGCTGGGCTTCGCCTATCGTCCCTTCAACGACAACCGCACGGTCGTCCGGGGCGGTTTCGGCATTTACTACAACCCGATGACCTGGCCGACGATGGACCGGTTCGCCGGAGGACCGTTCGTCTCTGACGAGAGGTTCCTGAACGAGATCGACAGTGGGACCCCGCTGTTCCAGTTTCCGAAACCGTTCACCGAAAGAGGCACGATTCCGACCCAGAGCGTGGGCGCCCTCGTGTGGCGGCCGAAGACGCCGAACGTCATGCAGTGGAACCTGACCGTCGAAAGGGAAATCGCCGCTTCCATCGTGGCCAGCATCAGCTACCGCGGGTTCCGCAGCAACCAGCTCCTGTTCCAGGGCGACATCAACAAGCCGTACCCCAGCGACGATCTCGCCAATCGGAACTGGTTCCGCTATGGGAACTTCTACCGCGTCAACATGATGCAGAATGGCGGCATCCACAAGTCGCACGCCCTGGACGTCCGCCTGGAACGCCAGTTCTCCCAGGGCCTCACCTTCCAGGCCGGCTGGACCTGGGCTAAGAACCTCACCGACGTGCCCGGCAGCTACGAAGGCGGGACCATCGAGAACCCCTATGACCGCCGGCGGGAGATGGCTGACCAATACGGGGTCAACCGCCACCGGTTCGTCGGCTCTTTCCTGTGGGAGATCCCCTTCGGGGCCGGCAAACGCTACGGCGGCGACCTGCCCGCCATCCTCCAGTACACTCTCGGCAACTGGCAGTTTTCCGGAGCGGCGCTCTTCAGCACCGGGTTCTTCCTCAATCCCGGCTTCAGCGGAGCCGATCCCTCGAACACGCGGACGTGGGGTGGCCGTCCTGACCGGATCGGCGATCACAAGCTGTCGAATGCCAACATCGACAGATGGTTCAATCCCGCTGCGTTTGCCGTGCCGCCGAACGGGCGTTTCGGCAACAGCGCTCGGGGAGTCATCGTCGGTCCCGGAATCAGCAACTTTAACTTCGGACTGTTCAAATACTTCCACGTTGGGGAACGGCTGCGGGTGCAGCTCCGGATGACAGCCACGAATTTCTTCAACCACCCGAACTTCGGCAACCCCAATACGAACATCAGCTCTGGCAACGTGGGCCGGATTACGAGGCTCATGGGCGGCAGTTCTACGCTGTACGCCGGCCCAAGAAACATCCGGCTCGGCATTCGGTTGGACTTTTAACCATCCCCTGGTCGGCAACGTTCAAGTCGCCCCCGTTTGAACGGGGGGCCGCCGCGGTCACCAGTGGCCCCCCGTTTTTTCGCCGGCTCCCGTATCAAGAGTTCGTTTACTATTTCCGTGCCAGTAAACCGCTGCCAGAGAAGGGTGCAAGCTATTGTCACCGGTATCAGTCTCCCGCGACGCCCTGGGGCGCGCGGTCCGGCGCCGGGTTCGACGCGGCGAGCTGATCGACGCCCACGTGGATGGTCGGCAGCGTCCCGGAGGCGAAAGCCGATTCCACCAGCCGCTCTTCGGCGGCCGCCCGCGCCAGCAGCTCCTCGCGAAGCTGGCGTTCATACTCGCGCAGGCGCTCCTCGATCTCCCGGCGGCGGTTCTTGTTGGCCACCAGGTCCTCGCGATAGCGCTTCAGGAAGTAGCCGATGGTCTCGACGCGGATCTTGATCGAGCCCGAGGGCTTGTTCTCGTCGATGTCCTTGAAGCAGAAGTACGGAGTGCCGCTGCGCTCGACGATCTCCTCGACGACGGTGTAGATCGGGGCGTCGTGGCCGCACTTGAAGCTGGAAAGCTCCAGCGCAATGAGATTCGGGTGCCGGGCCACGTACTTCGCCGCCCAGATCTTCCGTGAGGTGTTCTCCGAGTAGGAGTTCTTCCAGACGTCGGTGATGGCCATCGGGTGGGGGATCAGCCCGGCCCGCACCTCTTCGCCGAACAGCTCCTCCAGGATGTCGTCGTCGATGGGCAGCGAGTCCTGGGTGAAGACCGGGTAGCCGAGCTTCTGGAACTCCTCGAGGATCTCGTGGTTGACGCCCGGGTCGTTGTGATACGGCCGCCCGAGCACCACGATTCCCAGCCGGTCTTCGGCCACGAGCTGGTCGAGCACCTGGCGGGCCCGGCCGCGCAGCGTCTCGTTCTGGAAGCGGTCGAGGTTCCGGTAGCCGGCCTCGACGGCGCGGCGGTTCTCCTCCGGCGTGAGGCCGAAGATGTCGCGGAACTGCTCGAACATCTGGCGCTCGAACAGCTTCGGGTCGGCCGGGTTGCAGAAGGTGTCCAGGAACTTGACGCCCAGCTCGGCGAACAGGTCGCCTTCTTTGGTAAAGGCCGCCTTGACGGCCTCCGGCGTAGTGGCCACCGTGGGGCAGGCGCGGGAGCCCTGCGTGCAGGCCAGGTCGCTCGGCAGGTCGTCGATCATCGGGAAGAAGATCAGGTCGAGCGGCTTGCGCTGGTGGTGCACGTAGAGCAGATTGTGCACGTGGGGGATGCCGAGCTTGGAGGGGAAGCAGGGGTCGATGGCCCCGCGCTTGGCCCCGGCCTTGTACAGCTCCTCGGTGGTGTAGTCCGAGAAGACGATGCTGGTGTGTTTCAGGCCCAGGGCGGCGAAGTAGCCGAGGAACAGCGGCGCCAGCGAGTACATGTTCAGCACCCGGGGGATGCCGATGCGGATCTCACCGCGGCGGCGCGCCAGTTCGGCCCGGCGCTTCTGGGCCTTCGTCAGCGCGAAACGCGGCGGCGGCTCGGTGACCGGCTCGATGCTGGGGAAGCGGAAGGCCTCCCGCGCGGCGATCTCGGCGAAGTTCGGATTCGCCTTCTTCACCTCGTCGAGGCCGCCCTTGATGACGCGCATCTCGGAGACGTCTTCGACGGTGCCCTTCTCGCAGGTGGCGATGATCAGCCGCTGCGCCCCCTCGGCCAGCGGCACCTTGGACTTCTTCGGCCGGTAGGCGTTCGGCGAGAGGTTGGTGGTCTGGACGTCGATGAAGGTCCGCAGGCACTTGTTCTTGCAGAAGTAGCAGCGCGTCGCCTCGTTGCGCGTGGTGGTGTACTGGATGCGCTGGACGGCGTCCAGGCCGATGAAGGTGCTCTGGCGGCCGCGGTCCCAGAGGCGGCCGGCCTCGAGCGCCGCGCCGATCGCGCCGGCCTCGCCGCAATGGCGGTGGACGATGATCTCCGGCTCCACCCCCTTGCCGTGGAAACGCGAGCGGATGAAATCCACCTGCGCCTTCACCGCCGCCAGGTTGTACTGGGTGCCGCCCTGCAGCAGGAACCGGCGGCCGATGGCCGCCAGGTTCGGGATCTGCGAGACGTAGAGCCAGACGTTCTTCGGCAGCACGTTGCAGAGCCCGGCCATGATCTCCTCGGGCTTCCAGCCCTGGCGCTGGAAATCGACGATGTCGCTCTGCATGAAGACCGCGCAGCCGTAGCCGAACGAGGGGAACGACTTCGCCGAGAAGGCCACGTCGGCGAACTCCTCCACCTTGTATCCGAAGCCCTGGGCGGTGGACTGCAGGAAGTAGCCGTTGCCCGCCGAGCACTGCGTGTTCAGTTTGAAATCCTTCACCCGGCCGGCCTTCAGGATGATGATCTTGATGTCCTGGCCGCCGATGTCGCAGATCACGTCGATGTCGTCGTAGAAGTGCAGGCCCGCCTGGGTGTGGGCCACGGTCTCTACGACGGCGGCGTCGGCGGCGATGACGTCCTTGAGGATGTCCTTGGCGTAACCGGTCGTGCCGACGCCCAGTACTTCGAGCCTGGCGCCCTGGTCGGCCACCTGCTTCTCCAGCTTGGCGAAGATCTCCATGGCATCCTCGATGGGATTGCCCTTGGAGAGCTGGTAGGCCTTGGCGAGGACCCGGCGCTCGGGGTCCGACGAGAGCAGGACGGCCTTGGTCGAAGTGGAGCCGCCGTCTAGCCCGATGAAGGCTTCCACCACCTCGCCCCGGCGGAAGTGGGCCGGCACGAACGGCTTGTGGCGGTAGCGGGCCTTGAACTTCTCGAGCTCCTCGGCGCTGGCGGCCAGCCCCGCCCCGGAGCCCTTCTTGCGCTTCTCCTCCTCGCGGCCGACGTCGATATACCAGGCGAGCTTCTCCCAGCCCGCGTACCGGCCGGCGCCCTCGTCTTCGGTCTTGCCGAACTCGATGGCCCCGATGGCGGCGAAGTACTGGGCGTTCTCGGGTGTCTTGATCAGCTCCTCGGGATCGACGCCCTCAGGCAGCGGGAACTTGCGCTCGGCCCAGATCTTCGGGATGTTGACCTTCCAGCACTCCCGCATGCCCTTGATGTAGAAGTTGGGCCCGCCCAGCAGGAGCACCTCCGGCCGCAGGGTGTTGCCCCGGGTGAGCACCGAGAGGTTCTGCATGACGATGGCCTCGAACAGCGAAGCCATCAGCTCGTCGTTGGGCACGCCGCTCTTCTGCAGGCCGTTGATGTCGGTCTCGGCGAAGACGCCGCACTTGCCGGCCACCGGATGCAGCTTCAGGCCCTTGTAGCCCATCTCGCAGAGCTTCTCGGGCGGGATCTTCAGCTTGGCGTTGATCTTGTCGATCACCGCCCCGGTGCCGCCGGCGCACTTGTCGTTCATCGACGGGATCTTCTTCTTGCGGCCGGTCTCGGGGTCTTCCTTGAAGATGATGATCTTGGCGTCCTGGCCGCCCAGCTCGATCACCGAGCCGCACTCCGGGTAGAGCTTCTCCACCGCCAGCGAGACGGCGTTGACCTCCTGGACGAACTTCGCCCCGATGTGCTTGCCGATGGCCGCCCCGCCCGAGCCGGTGATGAAGATCCGCGTGCGGTCCTGGTGAAAGCCGGGAATCTCGGCTTCGAACCGTTTCAGGAACTCCAGCGCCTTCTCGGGCTGCTTCGTGTCGTGGCGCTGGTAGTCCTGCCACACCACCTCGTCGGTGGCGGCGTCCACCACCACCGCCTTCACTGTGGTCGAGCCGACATCCATGCCAACCAGGAAGTTCTTCTGCATAGAGCTGATCCTCTCGCTTTCGGAACCGGCGAATCGAATGGCGGCCGGCGCTCAGGCCCCGGCCATGGCTACGGTCCTGGCCCGTTTCGGCCGCCACCCCTCCCGCCTCATGCGCTCGGCGATGTGGTAGACCATCTGCGCGGCGACGCCCACGACCCCCTTGCGGTGCGGCACCCGGTACATGGGCCGCTTGAGCTCGGGCCGGGCCTCGACGTAGGCGTAGCAGTCCTCCAGCGTCAGGCCGGAGGCCTCGAGCGCCTCGGCGAACTCGCGCTTGGCTTTGGTCTTCGCCTCGCCCAGGGCCATCTGGACGCGGCTGTGGGCGTTGATCTCGCCCTCGCCCGAAGTCTCGATGGGCAGGTAGATCATATCCCGGTGGTGGGCCACCACGGCCGCCTGGGCGCCGTCGGATTGCGTGGACGGCATGCAGCCGAACGGCTTGAGGCTCAGCACCATGTGGGCCAGGTCCTTGTTCGAGTAGTAGATGTTCTTGGCCACTTCGAGATGCCCTTCGCCGCCGCCGGCCCGGGAGTTGTAGTAGGGGTGGCCCAGCCGCTGCATCTCGTACTGGTCGGTGAGCCCGTGCGCCAGCCCCCCGAGCGCCTTCACCACCCGGTGGTACTCGCGGCGGAAGATCGCCTCGGCCAGCCGCAGCTTGGCGATCTTGTTGCGATAGCTGAGCTCGACCTTCACCCGCTTGTCCAATCGCCACACCGGCGGCAGCACCGCGCCTTCCTCCAGCCCCTTCAGGTCGCGGCACTTCTGGACCACCTGATGCAGCATGTACATGATCCAGGTGCCGACGGGCTCCACCAGCACTTGGGCGCCCTCGCGTTCGAGGAACCGGAACATGTTGAAGTTGCCGTCGCCTTCCGTCGTCTGGGCCCAGAACTCGCCGGTGATCTTGACGATGGGCTTCACCCGCAGCCGGTCCACGTCGATCTCGTCGTACCAGTCGCGGCAGCGCTCCAGCGCCTGGGTCAGATCGTCGCCGGCCAACTGGCTGACGAACTTGCCCACGTAGTCGGCCGTGTCCTTGAAGTTGCCCAGGAAGCCCGCTAGCCGGTCACCTACCTGCCAGGGCTGCTTCTTGCGAAAGACCTCGTGCAGGTAGTCAATGATCCGCTCGAGCGTCTCGTCCGTCCGGCCCGCCTTCACCTCGAACGGCCGGATCGCGTAGGCGACCTCGTTGATCACGTCGCCGCAGTTCATCGCGTTCAGAATGCCGAGAAAGAAGTCGAGATTCATCTCGAGCCCTTGCTCGGCGTCGCTCTGGCTCAGGCCGCCGGACTGCTGGAACAGCAGCACCCGGAAACCATCGAAGCCGGCGTTGCGCAGCGCCAGCCGGTACTCGGCCTCGTACATGCCGAAACGGCACGGCCCGCAGGCCCCGGCGGTGAAGAAGACGTAGCGGTCGATGATCTCTTCCTTGCTCAGCCCCTGGGCCTCGAGCCGCTGCAAGTACTGGACCAGGTTGCCGACCGTGAAATAGGTCGGGTTGCACTGGCCGTTGTTGCCGTACTCTTTGCCGAGCTGGAAGGCGGCCACATCGGGCGTGGGAATCGCTTCGGCGTGGTAGCCCAACCCCTCCAGCGCCCCGTGGATGAGGCGTTCGTGCTTCCAGGTGAGACCGCCGAACAGCAGCGTCGTCCGCCCCCGTTGGCTCTTGAGGAACGGCCGTTCCTCAGGCCGCCGGAAGTGCTCGGCTTCCGGCCGCGCCAGCCCCGCTTCCCGCTCCAGGCGGGCGCGCTCCTCCTCGATGCGCTTCTTGATCAGTTCGTCCAGCTCGCCGATCTGGACCAGATCGGCGGACGCTTTGGGCTCCACCGGCTGAGTGCTCATCGAAATCCCCTCTGAGTTGGTCTTGTCGTTGATACTGTACTATTTGGTCCAGTAAGTATCAAGAACAATTCGCCAGTAGTTTGCACCAACTTTGCGGGGGCTGCAAACCTTCGGCATCGAACGGCGAATATTGCGGAGTGGAACGCGATTCCGGCCGGTTCTTCGGCGCGGGCGCGGAGTGGGGTATTTGCCCCAACCTCTTACAAAGACTCGACTTTTGCTTGCGGTGCGGTGGAGTTCGCGCGCTTCACCGGGCCGTCCAGCCGCCGTCGATCACCAGCGTGTGGCCGGTGATCATCGAGGCTGCCGGCGAGGCCAGGAAGACCACCGCCCCGGCCACGTCCATGGGCTTGCCGATGCGGTGCAGGGCGGCGATCCGTTCGATGACGTCGGCGCGGAACTCGGGATCGGCTAGGACCTTTTGGTTGCCAGGCGTGGCGATGAAGGTCGGAGCGACGGCGTTGACGCGGATGCCGTGTTTGCCCCACTCGACGGCCAGGCAGCGGGTCAGGTGCACCAGGGCGGCCTTCGTCACGCAGTAGACCGGTACCCCGGGCAGGGCCACGAAGCCCGCCTGGGAGCTGACATTGATGATATTGCCGCCGCCCTGCCGCATCATGACCCGGCCGGCGGGCTGGCTGGCGAAGAAGGCGCTCTTGACGTTCAGGTTGAACTGGTAGTCGTAGTCGGCTTCGGTGACCTCTTCCGGCGGGCTCACCACCGCCGCTCCGGCGTTGTTCACCAGGATGTCCAGCCTGCCGAACCGCGCGACCGTCTTCTCGACGGCTCCGGAGATCTGCTCGAGGACGGTGACGTCCATTTGCAGCGGCAGGGCCTGCCGTCCCAGGGCCTCGATCCCGGCGGGGACGCCGTTGTCGGCGCGAACGTCACGGAACCCGAGGGCCACGTCGGCGCCAGCGCGGGCCAGGGCGAGTGAGATCGCCCGGCCGATGCCTCGGGCCGCTCCGGTGACCAACGCCACCTGGCCGGTGAGGTCGAACTGCGGGAACTCTTCCATGCCGGCCATTCTACGGGAAACCCCGGCGCCGGGCCGGAGCCCGCCCTTTTCGGCAGCGGGCTCGCCCTGCCGCCGGGGCCGCAAACTGCTAGTCTGTAGAACATGAGGCAGGAGTACACGCGTCGTGGACTGTTCCAGATCGCCGCTGCCGCCGCCGGCGCGGCAGCCTTCCCGGCAGCGCCTCTGAAGGCAGCCGCCGGTGAGAAGTTCCGGATCTCACTCGCTGAATGGTCCCTGCACCGGGCCATCGGGAGCCGGTTGATCACCAACCTCGATTTCCCGCGCATCGCCCGGGAGCAGTTCGGCATCGAGGGCCTGGAGTTCGTCAACGGGCTCTGGGAGGCGCCGACCCAGCGCTATCTCCAGCGCCTGAAGAACAACATGAAGCAGACCGGTACCAGAGGCGTGCTGATCATGTGCGACGGCGAGGGGCCAATGGCTCACGCGGACAAGGCAGTCCGCATGAAGGCTGCCCGCAACCACCACAAGTGGGTCGATTACGCCGCCGAACTGGGCTGCCACTCGATCCGCGCCAACATGCGCTCCGGCGGCGAGGAGCCAACGAGCGCCGCCGGAATCGACGAAATGGTGAAGCGCTGCGCCGAGAGCTTCAGCGCCTTGTGCGAGTATGCCAGGAAGGCTGGCATCAACGTGCTCATCGAGAACCACGGCGGCCCGTCGAGTAACCCCGACGTGCTTGTCCGGCTGATGAAAATGGTGAATCTGCCGAACTTCGGCACGTTGCCCGATTTCGGCAACTTTCCGAAGGAGATCGACCGCTACGATGCCGTGCGCAAGCTGATGCCTTATGCGAAAGACGTGAGCTTCAAGTGCTACGACTTCACGCCGCAGGCCAAGGAGACGACCATCGACATGGACCGGATGATGAAGATCGTCTTCGAGGCCGGCTACCACGACTGGGTGGGCATCGAGTACGAAGGGCGCCGCCTGACCGAGTTCGAAGGCATTCAGGCGGCCAAGCGCTATCTGGACGGGCTGTTGCGCTCCGCCTGAGCCTGCCAGCGTCCCGGCGCCGCAGGTGAGGCAGCGGGCTGGCGAGATGCGGACCCGTACCGGCCTGGCGGTCCGGAGCCGCGGCGCGCCTGTTCGACGGCCCCGTTTCCTCAGGTCGCCGTGAGCAGCCCGATTTCGTCCCGGAGCATTCGATCGGCTTGTTCCTTCGGATAGCGAGCGTACTTTTCGAGGATCAGCCCGACATTCAATCCGTTGATCGTGTACATTCTCCGCTCTTCACCGGCCCAGTCAGTTGCGAACGGCCCGCCGGCGACCTCCACTTCTTGAATCTCGCCGGCGTCCAGCCCCAGGCCGATCAGCTTCTCGCGGACCGCTTCGGCCTGGGCCCGGGTTGACAACAGGGACGGACTGATCGGCGTCTCCGTACCGTCATAGCCGCTCTTCACTTTGGCGTTAGTGGGCTGCCGCAGGCGCCCGACCCGGGCGTTGAGCAGATCGGACGGGTCCTGGACGTTGCGCAGCACCTCCGCCGGCAGATCCTCGGTCAGCATGGCCTCGGTCCACATCTCGCGCGGGATCCGCGGCCCGAGCTGTGGATCGTAGGGGGGGATCTCTTCTCCGCCGGCGTCTCGAGCGGGCGCTGCGGCCGCCGCCGGAGCGCTATCGAGGAAGGTCACCAGAACTTGCTCGCCCCCCGTTCCCGAAGGCCCTCCCGCTGGCTGCACGGTCACCCGGAACTCCCCGGGCTGGAATCCCGCTTCAAGGAGCACCTGTTTCAGCGCGCCCGCAAAGGCCGGTCCCGCAGCTCTTGCCGCACCGGCGCGTCCGACTCCGCTCTGTTCGGCGAGGAACTCAGAGAGCCGGCTTGCCTGGACTGTGTGGTTCGAAATACTCATCAGTCGTTTCCACCTCGTTTCACGAAACTCCGCGGAGGGTTCCGCAGCGCTTACGCCGCCGGGGAATCCGGCAGCACCTCCGGGCCAGCGGCGCCGGGCCGGATGCCCGCGTCGAGGAGCGATTGGACCATGGCGCCGACCGGGTCCACCGTGCCATCTTTAGCCGGGCGCCGGCGGGGGCTCTCCCTGGTTTCCGACACCGATACGCCCGCCCGGCCCAGAGTGACGACAAACTGCCGCGCGCCGTTCAACGTGACATTCACTTGGCGCCCGCCGTTCCGAATTGAAACCTGCACCTGCTCCGGCCCGTAGCCGAGGCGCGCCAGCGCCGAAGCGATGAATTCCCGGTAACTGTCTGTTAAAGAATGGCTTGTACTGGCTCCGGCGAGCCTCGCCCGGCGTCGCTTGCCGGCCGTAAATGGTTGTTTGTCAGCGACGGTGTCCATCCGTGTTCCTCCCTCCAGGAGAGATTCAGCAATCGGGATGCCAGCCAAGCCTTACCGGCCACCGGCGGCTGCCTGCGTGGCCGGCTGGAAACGGACCGTAACCGGAATCCGGTGGTTGGTCGGCTGGATGGAAAGGGTCCCACGGATAGTCTTGCCAGCCAGTTTCGGGTTCGCTTCGCAGGAGAAGAGGACCTTCGCCTCGCCGCGCGCGGGGATTTCTTCCTTATCCACCCGGGCGGTGAAACCTTCGGCCGCCGGCATAGACAAAGTGACTTTCAGCATACCCGGCATGCCGTTGGAGATGACGATCTCCCCGGAGTCGGCGCTCTCGCGGCAGTCCAGCGTCACGCTGGTGCCGCTCACCTTCACTTGTGACCGGATGGCGCTGGCCCCCGGCATGTTCTGGAGCTTTCGAAACGGTGAGGAGGCATCGGTGTCCTTGCCCGGCTTCATCGTGCCAAACGGCGTCGCCGCCCCTTCTTCGGCCGAGCGGGGTTCGACGTACCACCACCAGGTGCCCTTGTCGTATTTCCACAGTGTGGTCAACGGTATCGTCACCGGTATCCGGCCTGCCCCAGGCATGAGGAAGTCGGTCTTGACGGCCACCACCACGCGGGCCTTGGTGAAGTTCTCTTCGTAGTCGATCTTGACGATGTCGAAATCCTTGTAGCGCCTCTTGTCGGCGGCGAAGAACGCGTCTTTGCTGTCCTCGTGGACGACCTGGTCGGCGAGGCGGAACTTGCCGTCCACGTGCGCCTGGTAAAAGAACCGGACCCGCTCCCGCAGAGCTTGATCGATGTGGGGCGGAGCCTTTTCGAGCAAGTCGCTGGCCGGCTGCGCAGCCAGGCATGCGGCTCCGGCAAACAAGAGGAGGCCCACCCGGGCGAACGACTGCATCTTCGGCATGATCGGCGCGTACCTTATACCTATGACGCGGCGCGGTCCGAAAAAGTTTTGGGGAGAAGCCGCGCCGGCGCCCGGTGGCTTCACACCAGGTCGAACTTTTCGTGGTGCAACAGCGGGTCCGCTTTGACGAGGACCGGGCGGTTGAGGATCTCCTCCAACTCCTCCAGGTATCCGGATCGGGGATCCTTGAGTCGCTTGGCGACGTCCGGATGAACCCGCAACACCACGTCCTCGCCCTCGAGCGCGCCGGCCAGTTTCTGGGCCTCGTTCAGGATCTCGCTGAGCACCGTCTCCACGCTCTTGACATAAGCGGCGCCTTCGCAGTAAGGGCACGGCATGCACAGCGTCCTCTCGAGACTCTGCTTGGCCCGCTTGCGGGTGATCGCCACGAGGCCGAAGTCGTTGAACTGGAGGATTTTGTAAGGAGCTCGGTCAGCGCGCATGGCCTCCTCGAGCGCTTGCATCACTTTCTGACGGCTCTTGCGCTCCTCCATGTCGATGAAGTCGACGACGATGATGCCGCCGAGGTCCCGCAGGCGGATCTGGCGGACAATCTCCTTGACCGCCTCGATGTTCGTCTTGACAATGGTGTCCTCGAGGCGGTTCGACTTGCCCACGTACTTGCCGGTGTTGATATCGATGGCCACCAGCGCCTCGGTCTGGTTGATGACGATGTAGCCGCCGGATTTCAGCCACACCTTGGGCCGCAGGGCCTTCTCGAGCTCCTGGCTGATGTTGAAAGCGTCGAAGATCGGCTCGGAGCGGGTATAGAGCCGAACACGCTTCATCAGCTCCGGCTGGAAGCGCTCGAGGAACCGGAGCACCTCCTCGTACGTCTCTTCGTGGTCCACCCAGATGCTGGTGAACTCTTCGTTCACCTGGTCACGGAGGACGCGTTCGACGACCTGCAGGTCATGGTGCAACAGCGCCGGAGACTTCTTCTTCTCGGCCTTTTCGCGGATGTCCAGCCAGAGGTTGTAGAGGAACTTCATGTCGGCGGCGATTTCCTCTTCCGACTTCCCTTCGCCGGCCGTGCGCACGATGAAGCCCCCAGGCATCCCTTTACGCTGCTCCTGGAGAATGCGCCGGAGGCGCTGGCGCTCCCTGATACCGGCGATCTTGCGGGACACGCCCAGGTGATCGAGCGTCGGCATGTAGACGACGTAGCGGCCGGGCAGCGCGATATGCGAGGTGATCCGGGCGCCTTTCTGGCCCAAAGGCTCCTTGGCTATCTGGACGAGGATCTCCTGACCTTCTTTCAGCAGCTCGCTGATCGAGGGCTGGCCGGTGCGCTCGGCACTCGCGGAGCCATTCTGGCGTGCGGCGCTAGAGGCCTCATCGGCGCGATCGCGGCGCCGTCCGCGCCGGGAGCCACGCTGGGGGCGGCGTGACTCGGTCTCGGCCGGCGTGGTTTCTTCGGCGCCGGCGGTATCGACGGCGCCGGCATTCCTGTTCCGGCCGCGGCGCCGGGCTGACCGGCGGCCCCGCTTGCGTTCCTCGGCGCCGCGATCCTCCGCCGTCGTAACGGTCTCGTCGGCTCCGGCCGTATCCTCGAGCCGGTCGAGGATCATCCGCTGAATCTCCTCGTCCTCGCCGGACGTTTCCGCCCCACCCCGGGTGGGCCGGGTGAAGCGCCGGTGAGAGAGGAGTTTCGTGCGGACCGGAAACCGGTCATCTTCGTCCTCCCCGGCGACCGATTCTACGGTTCCTTCGTCCTCCGCCGCCTCGTCTTCCCCGTCCACTTCCGGTTCCAGCGTTCTCTCGCCGTTTTCCGCCACCGCTTCCGAAGCGGGAGCCGGTTCGTCTTCTCCTCCGGCCGGACTCGTCTCCGCCGTGTCGTTTTCCAGCCCGGCGCCGGAAGGACCGGACTCCTGCCCGTTTGCCGGGTTCTCGGCCTTTAGAGCCTCCCCGGCTGCGCCCCGCACGTCTTCCGGCGATTCAGAAGAGGTGCCCGGATTGCCGCCGCCGGTGTCGCCGGGTTCGTCCTCGTCTGGATCGGAGTCGATCCGCAGGTCGGACTCGTCGCGCACGCGCAGCTCGGCCGAGGCCTCTTCCTCGCGTTCGGTTCCTTTCTCCCGTGCCCCGCCCTCAGGCATCTCTTGCCCGGTGGCGGAAGCCCGATCCGGAGCGGGGGGCTCCTGGTCCGCCGTGGCGGTGGCCTGTTCCGTGGGTTCGGCCCCGGCAGGCCCCTCCCCGGCGCTCTCGTGGGAACCGTCGGCAGACTGCTGGGTCAGACCGGCGTCCACCGCTTCCTCGGGCCGGTCCGTGCGGGGCGTTTCCGCGGCTTCCGAAGGCAGATCCCGGGGGGACTCGCCGGGTTCAATCGGTTCGGACGGGGCCGCTCCGCCTTCGAGGTCCGCTTCAGCGATCGCTTCCCGTGGAGCCTCGGCGGCCGGCGCCGATTCCGGTTCCTCTTCATCTGTGACCGGCACGGGCCCGCCATATTTGGCCAGCGACTCACCCGGCAGCGGCACGATCCCGCCGACCGGTCCCTCTTCGCGGGGAGCCCGTTCTTCTTTTTCGATCGCGGCCATGCTGGCGTACTTGGACTCCGGGAGCCCTTCGGCACGGCCGCGGCGGCGCCGGGACCGGCGGCCCCGGCGCTCTTTGCGCGACTCAGCGGGTTCCACCGTTTCCGGTTCTTTCTCCTTCCTGGCTGTGGTCTTGCTCCGGGTCTTCTTCTCGGCCCCCGGGAGTTCTTCGTACTCTTCGCTTTCGGCGAAGAAATCGGAAACGTAGAGGAAGGCGTCGCGTTCCAGACCGATATCGACAAAGGCCGACTGCATGCCCGGCAAAACCCGGGTCACGCGGCCCTTGTGAATGCTGCCGACCAGCGAGTATTCGTTGGCCCGCTGGAAATAGATCTCTACAAGCTGTTCGTCTTCGAGAATCGCCACCTTCGTCTCGTGGCGGTTGGCTGAAATCACCAAATCTTTTGTCATGGACCTTCTCCGCTGTTACGAAGCGGTCGAGCGAAGACAACGGTAGGATTCAGGCTGCGGGCTGTGGTTCGTACGTCACCGGGGAGCCACGCTCACCGGCGGAATCCGGGACAAGTCGCTCTGCTGTCCCGCGAGTCGAAGTGGGCGGCGGAGACTCGCTCGAACGCTCACACCCACTGGCTCGGGCGGCGGGCTCTCGTTCCAGGGACCCTCCCTTCAAGCCGGCGCCGCCGCCTCGAAAATCTTTCCAGTCAGAACCAAATCCCGTGTGCTCTGAAATCCTGACGAAGCAACGTCCAATCGCTTCGGTCTCAGTTCACGAATCGCTGCAGCCGGACACTGTTGACCAAGCCCAGCATGGCGAACACCGCGAGCGTGCTGGAGCCGCCGTAACTCATCAGCGGCAGTGGCAGCCCCGTCGTAGGCATACGCCCGATGACCATGCCGACATTCACCAGCAACTGGAACAACAGCACCGCGGCAACGCCCATACAGACGTAGACGCCGGCGCGGTCAGGCGCCCATTGCGCGTTCTGAACGATCTGCATGAGCAATAAGAAATACAAACCCAACGCGAACACGACTCCGGCGAAGCCGTGTTCCTCGCCGAAGGCGGCAAACAGAAAATCCGTGTGGGGCACGGGCAGGAACCGCAACTGGGTCTGGGAGCCTTGGGTTACTCCTTTGCCCCACAACCCACCGGAGCCCACTGCGATCTTGGACTGAATCACTTGGTAGCCCGCGCCGAGCGGGTCCCGGTTGGGATTCACAAAGGTGTATATGCGCGCCTTCTGATAATCTTTCAAGAGGCTCCATCCTACCGGCAGCAGGACTGTCGCCACCAGCGCGATTGCCAGCCAATGCCGGGCCGGCAACCCTGCCAGGAAAACCCCCGCCAGGAGGATCACCCCGTAGGTGAGCGAAGTTCCCAGGTCCGGCTGCCGCATCACCAAGAGAGTCGGCACGGCCACCAGCCCGCACAGCTTGAGGAAGTTGCTCAGCCCCAGGCGGTCGGACTTCACCCTGGCAAGCTGCTGTGCTACCAACAATATTATCATTACTTTAACGGGTTCGGAGACCTGAATCCGGAAACCGCCGAACAGGGGGATCCAGCGCTTCGAACCGAAGATACGCTCCCCCACCAGCAAGACGGCCACCAGGGTGACCAGAGAGAGGCCGTAGAACCAAGGGACCTTGTCCAGCAAATGGTGGTAGTCCACCCCGGCTACCAGAAGCAGGATTCCGATCCCTACGCCCACCCAGATCACCTGCTTCCACCAAGCGTCGCGAAACTCCGTGCCGTGGGTCGCGCTGTAGATTTGCAGCACGCCCAGGGCGCACAGCAGGAGGGCGAGGGCTATCAGACCCCAGTCCAGATCCCTCAATGAGCGGTAGTGGGCCATGCTACCTCCGGAATGGAGCCGCGGTCCTTAGCCTGGCGATCCTCTCGTTGTTCCGCCGCCGCTCTTTCTTGTCGAAATACGCCTTGATCACGTCCCGGACGATCGGGGCGGCGAGATGTCCGTGTTCGCCCCCTTCGAAAAGGGCGGCCACGACGATCTCCGGATTGCGTTTCGGCGCGAAGCCGACGAACCAGGCATTGTCCTTCAACTTCCCGGCCAGCTTCCGGTTGTGGATGGCCCGCACCGAGGCCAACTGCGAAGTCCCCGTCTTGCCGCAGACCTCGATGCCCGGAAGCCGGGCGCGGAGGCCGGTCCCGCCGTCGTTGACCACCGCCCACAGGGCGTCGGCGATGGCCTCCGTGTGGGCCGGATCGAGAGCGGCCCGGCGCGGTTCCGGACGCCGCCCGGCGTTCAAGGCCACGTGGGGCGGGTACCAGACGCCCCCCATGGCCAGGCCGCCGATGGCGTAAGCCAACTGCAGCGGGGTGACGGTGAGGGCTCCCTGCCCGATGGCTACCGAGATCGTCTCGCCGGCATACCACTTTTGACGAAAGGTCCGGAGTTTCCAGCGAGTGGAGGGTACCAGGCCGGGGGCCTCGCCCGGCAGGTCGATGCCGGTCTTGCGGCCGAAGCCGACCATCTCGGCGTAACGGGCAATGTTGTCGATGCCGAGGCGGTTGCCGACGGTATAAAAATAGACGTCGCAGGAGTCCGCCAGGGCCCGATACAAGCTCACCGGCCCGTGTCCCCGTGACAGGTGGCAGCGGAAGTAGCGCCCATAGAAGCTCGCTCCGCCGTTGCAAGTGACGCGAAAATCGGGCGTGATGACGCCGAGTTCCAGCCCCGCCAGCGCCACGATCGGTTTGAAAGTCGATCCCGGGGCCAGTTGCGCCTGGATGGCGCGGTTCAGCAGCGGCTTTTCCGGATCGCCTACCAACGCCCGCCACTCCTTGGAACGGATGCGCCCCGCGAAACGGTTCGGGTCGAACGCCGGGCGGCTGACCATGGCCAGGACCTCGCCGGTCCGGGGATCGAGCGCGACCACCGCGCCACGCCGCCCGTTCATCGCGAGTTCGGCGACTACCTGCAGGTCGAGATCGATCGTCAGGCGCAGATCCCGTCCCGGCACCGCCTCCTTGACGCCGATGACCTCCCGCTCCCGCCCGACGCTGTCCACTACCACGCGGCGTTCTCCATCGATGCCGGTCAGCAGTGTGTCGTACTGCCGCTCCACACCCGACTTGCCGATGACATCGCCCGGCTCCCGGTCGACGAACTCGAGCAGATTCAGCTCCGCCTCGCTGATCTCGCCGATGTAGCCCAGCAGGTGGGCGGCGACGCCGCCGCGGGGGTATAGGCGCCGGTGGGCGTTGATCAGTTCCATGTCGGGATAACGGGGATCCCCGCGGTGGGCTTCTATGAAAGCCAGCTCGCTGGGGGTGAGTTCCTCTTTGACGATCACCGGCTCGTATTTCGGGTGAGTGCGGTCGAAGCGCCGGACCCGGAGCACCAGCTCGTCGAAATCGAGCCCCAAGCCGGCGGCGAGCGCCCGGAGCTGGCGTTGCTCCAGCTTCTCACGCGAAAGCGCCAGGCTGAAGGAAGCCTGGTTGTCTACCATCACACGGCCGTCGCGATCGAGGATCCGTCCCCGCGGGGCGAGAATCGGCAAGGCTTTGATGCGGTTCCGTTCGGCGCGCTCACTGTAGAAGGCGGGGTTCCGCACCTGAAGTTCCCAGAAACCGCTCAGAAGGAAGAGGAAGACCCCGGCGATGAGGTACTGGAAGACGGCGATCCGGCCGGCGGCGAACCGGGTCCCGTCCCGTTGGGGAAGGGGTTTGAGCAGGTTCTGGGGGGCTGGGCCTTCGAATTCCATGTTTGTTTCCCCGAAACGCCTGCGTCAGCTCTCCTTTAGTTTATCCAAGAGGTGGAAAAACGGTACCGCGACGGCGCCGTTCATTCCTGCCAGCACAAGGGTTCGCGCGGCTCCGAGCTCTACCGGGGTTCCGATCAGCGCGCGGCCCAGAACCCAGTACATCGCCTGATGGAAGACAAAGAAGAAAAACGCCAGCACGAAGCGCGACCCGGGGTTGTCGGCATCGAAGCGCAAGCTGGCGGAGGCGGCGAAGTAGCCCACCAGCGTCTTGACGATCCCGAACATCCCCAGCGGGTTCTGCGACAGGGCGTCCTGCGCCAGTCCGATGCCGGCGCCGTAGAGCAGGCCAGCTACCGGGCGCCGGCGCATCGCAGCGAAATAGACCGTGACGAGCAACGGCAACTCGAGGTAACCTAGATAGTCCAGGAAGAGGGGCACATAGACCTGGAAGAGGATCGCCGCCACCGGCACCAGGAACAGGACGACAGGCCGATACCGGGAAATCTTGGTCCGGCGGCGGACCCCCGCCAGCAGATCGCCGTAATCACTCATGGCCGCCGCCGGAAGGTGAACGCTTGCGGGGCGCCGGCCCCGGCTCCCAATTGAAGTCCGGCGGCGGAGACCCTGGGCGGCCTTCTCCATAGACGTGACCCTGGGCCTGGCCGATCCGCCGGTAGGTCTCGAGCAGACGGTCGGCGTCAGTCAGAACCGGCGTCGGACGGGCGGCGCCGGGTTCGGCCATGGTCGTCAACGTGTCCGGGGGCGGCAGCAGCTCGAACTCGGGCTCGTCGGCAGCCGGCGCGGGGACGGGCTGGTGGACGCCTTCGAGAATCACGAGGACCTCCTCCATCCCCGCTTGCAAGCCCGCTGGTTCCACGAGGATCTCCCGCAGCAGCTTCCCCTCGCGCGACACTTTCACCGGCCCCACGGGCAGCCCCCGGGGGAAGACCCGGTCATCGCCGCTGGTGTAGAACCATTCGCCTTCTTCGACGTGCTGCTCGTTTTGCACATAGTCTACGCGGCATGCCCGCCCGCCCATGCCTTTGAGCGTGCCCTGGACGTGGGTGCGCGCCGAGACCACGCCGGCGGCGAAACTTGGGTCGGTGACCAGCACCACCCGCGAAGCGGTCGGATAGGCTGCCGCCACGCGTCCGGCGATCCCTTCCGGAGTGACGACGGCCATCCCCTTCTTGACGCCGTCGCGGGTCCCGCGGTCGATGAAGACGACCTTCGAGTCCGCTCCCGTTCCCGCGCCGATCACCCGAGCCGCCACCATCTTCGAAGGACTGCGCTCGATGAAGAGCTTCAGCGCCTCGGCCCGGTCGGCCCGGGCGAGCTCCCGCCTCAGGCGGCGCACTTCGAACTTGAGTTCGCCCAACTGCCGCTTCAAGAGCCGGTTTTCTTTCTGCGCGCCGGCCAGGAAGACGTAGGTGTCGAGCGCAGTGGAAACGTCCCGCCTGGCTGTCTCGAGCAACCGCGCCACGGGAGTCACGGCCGTCACGGCCCAGACCCGGACGAGGCGGACATCCCCCTGGGTCCGCACCTGGTAGCCGAGCAGCAACAACTGCCCGGCGATCACCAGCGCCAGGATGGTCAGCGTCCGATACCGGTGTGTCAGCAGCTCCATGACCGCCCGGCCAATTTGGTCATTCGATGGCGATCCGGCGTAGCAGCTTGAATTCCGTCAACATCTTGCCCGTACCCAGGGCGACGCAGGCCAGCGGATCCTCGGCGATGGAGACCGGCAGCCCGGTCTCTTCCCGGATCCGCTTGTCGAGGTTGCGCAGCAGCGCGCCGCCGCCGGTGAGCACGATGCCCCGGTCGCTGATGTCCGCGCTCAACTCCGGCGGGGTCCGCTCCAACGCCACCCGGATTGCGTTCATGATCGTGGCCACGCACTCGGAAACCGCCTCGCGGATCTCGCTGTCGTCCACGGTGATGGTCCGGGGCACGCCCTCGATCAGGTTGCGCCCCTTGATTTCCATCGTCAGGGGCTTGTCCAACGGATAGGCGGAGCCGATCTGGATCTTGATCTGCTCGGCGGTGCGCTCTCCGATCAGCAGGTTGTACTTGCGCTTCAGATACTGCATGATGGCCTCGTCGATCTCGTTGCCGGCCACCCGCACCGACCGTGAGTAGACGATGCCCGAAAGCGAGATGACAGCCACATCCGTCGTGCCGCCGCCGATGTCCACAATCATGTTGCCGGAGGGCTCGGTGATCGGCAGGCCGGCGCCGATGGCCGCCACCATGGCCTGTTCCACCAGGTAGACCTCGCTGGCCTTGGCGCGGTAGGCCGAATCGATTACCGCTCTCTTCTCCACCTGGGTAATCTCGCTCGGGACGCCGATGACGATGCGTGGATGGACGAGCAGCTTACGCCCGTGGGCCTTGTGGATGAAGTAGTTCAGCATCCGCTCGGTGACTTTGAAGTCCGCGATCACGCCGTCCTTCATGGGCCGGATGGCGACGATGTTGCCCGGAGTCCGCCCGAGCATCTCCTTGGCCTCGCGGCCCACAGCCTCGACCTCGCCTGTGTTCTTGTTGATGGCCACGATCGACGGCTCGTTGACGACGATGCCTCGCCCCTTGGCGAAAACGAGCGTGTTTGCCGTCCCCAGGTCGATCGCCAGATCCGAAGAGAACAGGCTGAACAGAGAGCGAAAATTCATAGACGTCCGGACCTTCCCGCAGGCCCCGCCGGGCCGCACTCCGGCCTTGCGGATCCTGAGCTATTCTCGATCATTCCCCGCCGGCGACGATGGCGCGTCACCTCGGGCCCTCCTGCTCCACACGAACGGTTGTCGGGTCGTTTTCGGCGGCTGCGTGAGCCGCCCGCCGGAACCTAACGAAGAGCCAGGGCAACGCGATCCATTCAAAGCGTAGCACGCTGTGCTCGGGAAACACAAGAATCCAGGATATTCTTTGTTTTCAGTGGGCTACCGTGCGATCCGTGGTTCCCGGGGCGCTCGGGCGCCGCTCCGGCTAGCGCAGAAATGCGGGGTCCCGCCAGTCCCAAACCCGCCACTGCGAGCGGTTGATGTCGGTGGGCGTAACGCTCCAGTCCCAGCAGGCCCAGTGCGTAGCCCCCCGGAAATGGATCGCCACGCTCGCCGCCGCCAGCAGCGCGAAGAGCGATGCGGCGGCAAAGGACCGGCGCCGGGGCAAAGCCTGGATCTTTCCGATCACCGGAATCAGGAAATAGGTCAGGATGGGCGAGAGATCCGACATGTAGCGCGGCCCGAACCCATGCCCGCCGATCCAGTCCTCGAAACTCGATACCAGCAGCCAATGGAGCGGGACGATCGCCGCCAGGTAGGGCCGCAGATCCCGGGCTGCCTCCTGCGGCGGCCGCACGGCCATGCCATAGAGCGAGAACAGGGCCACGGGCACGTAGACGAACAGGCCGCGCCCGGGGCTGATCAGATTCCCGGCCAGGGCCTCGAGAAACCGCGGATGCAGGGACAGGCCCGGAGCCCCGGCCCGCTGCGCCCAGGAGTACGGCGCCAGCGGGAAGCCGTACACGCTGAGGTTATAAGCCCCAAACAGCGCCGCCACCACCGCCGCCGAGAGCAGGAACCCGGGCAACTGCCGGCGGTGGCGCCGGAAGACGTAGACGGTAAAGACCGCCGCCGCTACCGCGTTCGGGGCCCGCACGAAGAAGGCCAGCGCCAGCGGCGCGCCCAGCAGCGTGATCCAGCGGGGATTTCGGTGGCCGCGCAGCGCCATCAGCAGCGCCAGAGCGAGCAGCATCATCGACGGACCGTGCTGCCAGAGCCCGCGGCTCGCCAGCGACCACGCCGGCGTGGCGAAGGCGAACAACCCGGCTACGAACAGGGCCGCGGGCCTGGCGAGAAACTCCCGGGCCACGAAATACAGGAACACGGCTGCCAGGGCTACGTAGAACGAAGCGACGATCAGCTCTACCGCCGCCGAGGCCCCGATGAAATCGCCCGCAAGCAGGCGCCGCGCCACCTCGGAGGAGAGTCGCCGAGCCACCGGCCGCAGCAGGGGCTGCGCTACGGACACAGCCGCGTACATCGCCGCCACCGGCGGCACGGCGAGAAAGGCCACCGCCGCTGAATAGAAGTGGCGCAACCGCCCGTCGGGGCATTCATCCCGGCGGTGGACGAGCTTCCAGCCCCCGGGCGATTCCGTGCATTCGATCATGTAGAAGTCGTCGGCTTCGATGAGCGGCAGGTATTCGTCCAGATCGGTGTCGCCCTCGCGGAGGATGCTTATTGCCGTATGAACCGTCCAGCGGGAATCGAACGGGGTGGCGTTCGGACTGGCGCAGTAGACCAGGAATACAGCCAAGAACAGGATCCCGGCCAGGCGAACGTCCGTGAGCGCAGTCCGTGGCTGATTCGCCCCGCCCATCGATGAACTTCCAAATTATAGCGGCCGCGCCGGCCCGGCGATTCAGAGAGAATATCGGATATGCGCTTCCGTTCGATGTTCACCCACCGCGCCGCCGCGGCGCTCACGCTCGCTTTCCTTGCCCAGCTCCCCGGCCACGCTGACGAGGGACTCTGGCTCTTCAACGACTTCCCGGTCGAGAAGGTGGCGAAGAAATACGGTTTCCGCGTCACCCAGGAGTTCCTCGACCACGTCCGCCTCTCCTCCACGCGGTTGTTTCCTTACGGCTCCGGATCGTTCATCTCCCCGAAAGGTCTCGTCTTCACGAACCACCACGTCGCCTCCGACTGCATCCAGAAACTCACCACCGCCGAGCACAACTACCTCCGGGACGGCTTCCACGCCCGCTCTTTCGAAGAGGAGAAGGCCTGCCCGGATCTCGAGATCAACGTCCTCATTCGCATCGAAGATGTCACCAGGCGGGTCAAGGGTGTGGTGAAGCCGGGCATGAATCCCGCCGAAGCCAACCGGGCGCGAAAAGCGGAAATGTCGCGGATCGAAAACGAGTGCCGCCAAGCTGGCGGCGACCGCTGCGACGTCGTGACGCTGTTCTCCGGCGGCCAGTACCACCTCTACGAATACAAGAAGTACACCGATGTCCGGCTGGTCTTCGCCCCCGAGGAAGCGATCGCCGCCTTCGGCGGGGATCCGGACAACTTCAACTACCCGCGCTATTGCCTGGACTTCGCCCTGCTCAGAGTCTACGAGAACGGCAGGCCCGCCCATACGCCCGAGTACCTGAAGTGGTCCCGCGAGGGCGTCAAGGACGGTGAGCTTACCTTCGTCTCCGGTCACCCCGGCACCACTGGGCGCATGCTCACCTACGCCGCCCTCGAGTTCTACCGCGACGTCTCTTACCCGCTGGTGCTCGGCTGGATCGAGCACCTGGAACGCGCCCTGCTCGATTTCAGCCGCACGAGCGAGGACAACCAGCGGATCGCCCGGGACAACCTGCTTATGGCTCAGAATAGCCGCAAGGCCTATCGGGGGTTCTTGCGCGGTCTTCGAGACCCGAAGCTCATGTCCCGCAAGCGCGCCGAGGAGGACAAGTTGCGGGCCGCAGTCAACGCCGATCCCAAGTTGAAGAAGAAGTACAGCGGCATTTGGGGCGAGGTGGCGGCCGCGTACAGGAGGTACGCCGAATTCTACCGACGGTATTACTTGCTCGAACGGGCTCCCACGCGCGGCTCGGACCTGTTCCGCATCGCCCGCCACGTGGTGCGCCTGCCGGTCGAGCGCGCCAAGCCGAACGAGAAGCGGCTGCGGGAATACACCGACGCCGCCCTGCCCACGCTCGAGCAGTTCCTCTACAGCCCGGCCCCGATCCACCCCTCGATGGAGAAGGTGGTCGTCGCCGCCTACCTGGAATTCTTGAAGCAGGAGCTCGGCGCTTCGGACCCGGTGGTCCAGGCGGCGCTGGGCGGCAAGTCCCCGGCCGAGGCGGCGGCCGAATACGTGGACTCTTCCCGCCTGGCCGACGTCGAGCTGCGCCAGCGCCTGGCTTCGGACGCGAAGGCGGTGGCAGCTTCCAAGGATGGCATGGTGCGCCTGGCGCGGCTTCTCGATCCGGCGGCCCGCAAGCTCCGGCGGCGCTATGAGGACGAGGTGGAGGCGGTGATCACCTCCGCGGCCTCGAGCATCGCCCAGGTCCGCTATGCGGTCTTCGGCGCCGACGAGTACCCGGACGCCACGTTCACCCTCCGGCTCTCTTACGGCCCAGTGAAGGGCTACAACGACGAGCACGGCCGGCCAGTGCCGTCCATGACGCGCATCCGCGGCCTCTACGAGCGCGCCACCGGCAAGGAACCCTACAAGCTGCCGCCGAGCTGGATCGAAGCCAAGGACCGTCTGGACATGGACACGCCGTTCAACTTCGTCACCACCAACGATACTCACGGCGGCAACTCCGGCAGCCCGACGATCAACACCAAAGGCGAGGTTGTCGGCATCCTCTTCGACGGCAACATCGAAAGTCTGCCGAACCGGTTCGTCTACACCGAAGAGCGCGCCCGGAGCGTCCACGTGGCCTCGCAAGCGATCATCGAGGCGCTGCGCAAAGTCTACCGGGCCGAGCGGATCCTGAAAGAGATCGGAATGGACTGACGGTCCCCGCGTCGTTCCGGCTGAGTTGAGCAGGGAACTTCTCCGTCTTGACAATAGTCGTTTAAACAAGTATTATGCGGGCGTAGGCACTGGCCGACAACACTCCAGCCGGCCGGACCGAGGGGCTGGCTCTGGAGGAGAAGAAAGGAGATGCCAATGAATGACGTAGCTGCACTGGATCGCCGGCTCAACGAGATGATCCTCGCCGGCAAGATCTTGGATGCTTTCGAGGAGTTCTACGCCGACGACGTGGTGATGCAGGAGAACAATGATCCGCCCCGCGTGGGCAAGGATGCCAACCGGGAGTTCGAGAAGCAGTTCCTGGCCAATGTGGAGCAGTTCCACGGGGCGAAGCTGGGCGCGACGGCCGCGGCCGGTGATGTGTCGTTCTCCGAGTGGGAGTTCGACATCACCTTCAAAGGCGGCGCGAGGAAGAAGAACGCTCAGGTGGCGGTGCGCCGGTGGCGGGACGGCAAGGTCGTTCACGAGCGTTTCTATTACCACCCCGGCGAGTGACGGGGCCCTGGCTTGCGGCGGGCTCGAGCCGAAGCCGCCGGGCCGCCGCGGACGGCGGGGCGGGGAGCGGCGGACTTACCGCGAGTCCGCCCCGTCCCGGACCTGCCGCTTCTGTGCCGAACGGCGCCTCCGAAAGCTATAATAGTAAGGATCGCTGAGGACTCCCACCGCCAGAGGTGCGTATGTTGTTGACCGTGCGGGAGCTGGAGCTACGGGAGATCCGTTTCGACAGGGTCTATCCGGGCGAGGCCGTGGATCTTGGCGGCACCAGTTTCCGGTCCAAACAGGATCTTCGCATCACCGGCGTGGCGCGCTTGCTGCCCGGGACGGACGAGATCACTGTGCGCGGCCGCATCACCGGCCGGCTGGAAGGGGAGTGTGACCGCTGCCTGGAAACCTCGCCGTATGCGATCGACCAGGAGTTCGAATTGAGCTACCGGCCGGCTCCGCTGGGCCCGGCGGAGGGGGAGATCGAACTGACCGACGAAGATACCGACGTCGGTTTCTACGAGGGCGAGGGGTTAGAATTGCTGACGGTGCTTCGTGAGCAGATCCTGCTTTGGCTGCCCATGCACTGGGTCTGCTGTGAAGAGTGCCGGGGCATCTGTCCGGTGTGCGGGGCCAACCGGAACCGCGGCGAATGCTGTTGCCGGCCGGCCGCGGTGGATGACCGGTGGGCGGCGTTGCGCGACTTCCGGCCGTCCCGGTAACGGGGCGGGGGCGGGGTAGCGGCTGCGGGGCGTTTGCGGTCCTGGCAGCACCCAAGAAAGACCGAACCAGAGGAGACACAGGAGAGACAGAATGGCGAATCCGAAACGCAGGCATTCCAAGAGGAGAACGGGCAACCGCCGGGCGCACGACGCGTTGAAGAAGCCGGGACTGGCCACCTGTCCGGACACCGGACTCCCGAAGCTGCCCCACCGCGTCTCGCCCCATACCGGAAAGTACAAGGGCCGCGAGATCATCGAAGTTCCCGAGACGTGATCTGCTGCTGCACCGGAGGGCTTCGCTGAACCATGGTCACGGTGGCAGTGGACGCGATGGGCGGCGATCACGCGCCCCACACGGAAGTGGCCGGCGCCGTCGATGCCGTCAGATCCTACGACGTCAAGGTCATCCTCGTTGGGCGTGAAGACGTTCTGCGCCGGGAGCTGGCCCGGCACGGCGACGTCTCCAGCCTGCCCATCGAGATCGTCCACGCCAGCGAGCGAATCACCATGGAGGACTCAGCCGCCAAGGCGCTGCGGAACAAGAAGGACAGTTCCGTCCGGGTCGCCTCGCGGCTGGTGGCCGAAGGCCGCGCCCAGGGCCTCGTGTCGGCCGGCAACACCGGCGCCGCCATGGCTACGGCGAAGATCGTCCAGGGAATGGTGCCCGGCGTGATCCGTCCGGCGCTGGCCTCGGCCATGCCCACCATGAGCGGCCGCTACACGGTGCTCATGGACGTCGGGGCCAACGTGGACTGCACGCCCAAGATGCTCGTGCAGTTCGCCATCATGGGTGAGGTCTACTCGCGGATCATCCTGAAGACGGAGAGTCCGCGGGTGGGCTTGCTCTCCATCGGCGAGGAGGAACACAAGGGTAACGAGCTGACCCGGGCGGTGACGCCGCTGCTCAAGGGGCTGCCGCTGAACTTCGTCGGCAACGTCGAGGGCCGCGACCTATACAGCGGCGCCGTCGACGTGATCATTTGCGACGGCTTCGTGGGTAACGTCGTCCTGAAAACGAGCGAAGGATTGGCTGACGCCATGCGCCAGATGCTCACCGAGGCGCTCAGCGCCACGCCGGCCCGCAAGCTCGGCTACTTGCTGGCCCGGCCCGCTTTCGCCGAGTTCAAGCGCCGGGTCGATTACTACGAACCCGGAGGGGCCCCGTTGCTGGGGGTGAGAGGGGTCTGCATCATCTGCCACGGCTCGTCGCCGCCCAGGGCGCTGAAGAACGCCATCCGGGTCGCCGCCGAATACGCCGCCGGAGGCGTCAACCGGCAGATCGAGGAAGAGTTGAGCCGCTGGAATGCCTTGCAACTCGCTGCGAAGGTGGATTGACGGCGCCGCCGCCGTCGCCTGCCTACTGACCGTCCTCGCCCTGCCGCTGGCAGCGCAGCGCCTGGACCCCGCCAAGTGGAGTCTTGCCCTCGAGCCGGACGCCGCCGCGCCCGGCTCAGTGGTTCTCGGACGGCTTCACGTCGCGCTGGAAGGGGCGTGGCACCTCTATTCGCCGACGACGCCGCCGGGTGGCCCAATCCCGACGACCATCGAGCTGGTTCCGAACGGCGCCGTCGAGCGCTGGGAGATCTACCAGGAGCCGCCGGTCACCAAGTACGACCCCAACTTCCAGATCGACACCGAGACTTACAACCGTGAGGCGACCTTCGTCTTCCGTATCTACCTGGCTCCGAACGCCCCCGCCGGCGAGACGGAGATCACGGCCAAGGTCCGCTACCAGCTCTGCACCGAGGCCCAGTGCCTGCCGCCGAAGCGTAAGACGGCTTCAGCCCGGCTGCGCATCGACCCTGGGGCCGGAGCCGTCCAAGCGGCTCTGCCGTCCGGTCTGGTTCCCGCCGTACGAGGTGAATCCGGAGCGGCCGGCTCCGCTCCGGCAGCGGCTTCTCCTCGGCCCGCCGCGCCCGGTTCCCCCGCTCCGGCGCACTCCCCGGACGAAGAGGGGCTCATCCGGTTTCTCCTCATCGCCTTCGGCTTCGGCCTGGCGGCCATCTTCACGCCGTGCGTCTTCCCCATGATTCCGATCACCGTTTCTTTCTTTCTGAACCAGGAGACGGGCTCGCGGCGCGGCAGCCTGATCCAGGCGCTGATCTTCTGCGGGGGGATCATCGTACTGTTCACCTCCCTCGGGCTGGTCACGACGGCGCTGCTGGGCCCCTTCGGGGTGGTCCAGTTAGGCTCCAATCCCTGGGTGAACGGCTTCATTGCCTCGGTGTTCCTGGTCTTCGGCCTCAGCTTGCTGGGAGCGTTCGAGATCCGGTTGCCTTCGGGGCTGCTGACGCGGCTGAACGCGGCTTCCGAACGCGGGGGCATCGCCGGAACCTTGCTGATGGGCCTGACGTTTTCCCTCACCGCGTTCGCTTGTGTGGGTCCGTTCGTCGGCACGCTGTTGGCGGCTTCGATCACCAGCGGCGGGCTGCGGCCGCTGGCCGGGATGCTCGCTTTCGCCGTCGGACTGGCGCTGCCGTTCTTCTTCCTGGCCCTGTTCCCTTCCTACCTGCAGCGGCTCCCCAAGGCCGGCGGCTGGATGTCGCGGATCAAGGTGGTGCTCGGCTTCATCATTCTGGCGGCGATGCTCAAATACCTGAGCAACGTGGATCAGGTGCTGCAGTGGGGCCTGATCACGCGCGAGCGCTTCCTGGCCGTCTGGATCGTGCTGTTCGCCCTGGCCGGCCTCTACCTGCTCGGGCTGGTCCGGCTGGAGGGCGCCGGGGAGTCCGAGACCCTGGGCGTCGCCCGGCTGCTCATCGCCGCCGCCTTCCTGGTCTTCGCCGTGAACCTGATCCCGGGCATGTTCGGCGCCCGCCTGGGCGAGCTGGACGCCTACGTGCCCCCGCCGTCAGAAGGCTTCGCCATGGGGGCGATGGCCGGCGGCTCCCAGCCCGAACTGGCCTGGATGAAGAACGACTACGAGGGGGCGCTCGAGCGCGCCCGGGCCGAGGACAAGTTGGTCTTCATCAGCTTTACCGGCTACGCTTGCACGAATTGCCACTGGATGAAGGCCAACATGTTCACCCGGCCGGAGATTGCCGCCGCGCTCGGCAAGTACGTTCTCGTCGAGTTGTACACCGACGGAACCGACGACGCCTCCGAGCGGAACCAGCGCCTGCAGGAGGAGCGATTCCGGACGATCGCCATCCCTTACTACGCAATCATGAAGCCCGACGGCTCCGTCGTCGCCACCTTCCCCGGCCTCACCCGGGACGCCCAGGAGTTTCTGGCATTCCTCACCGCACCGCTGGCGAACATTTCCTGACCGCTGTCACCCGGCGTGCTCCCGCGTGAAGGCGGCGAGCTGCTCCGCCTTCTCGCGCGCCGCCCCGGAATCGATCGCCTCGGCGGCCGCGGCCACGCCTTCGCGCAGATCCCGGGCCCGGCCCGCCGCCACGAGCGCGGCGCCCGTGTTCGCCAGGACGATGTTCCGCCGCGGACCCGTTTCACCGGCCAGCACCGCCCGGACGATCGCCGCGTTCTCGGACGCGTCCCCGCCGCGGAACTCCTCGAGCCGCGCCGTAGGCAGTCCGAAGTCCGCCGGACTCAGGTCCCGCCGCGTCACCGAGCCCTCGCGCACCTCGAAAGCGTAGGTCTCGCCCGTCAGGGTGATCTCGTCCAGCCCGTCGGAGCCGTGGACGACGAAGGCCCGCCGGACGCCCAGCTCGGCCAGCGCCCGAGCCATCAGTTCGGCGGCCGCCAGCGACGGCGCGCCGGTGAGCTGGCAATCGGCCCCCGCCGGGTTGGTCAGCGGACCAAGGATGTTGAACACTGTCCGGATCTTCAGCTCCCGCCGGACCGGCTGGGCATGCTTCATCGCCGGATGCAGCGCCGGGGCGAACAGGAACCCGATCCCCACTTCCCGGATGGCCCGGCCCATCAGCTCCGGATCCGCCAGCAGGCCGATGCCCAGGCCCTCGAGTACGTCGGCCGCCCCACACCGGCTCGAGATCGAGCGGTTGCCGTGCTTGGCCACCCGCACGCCGGCTCCCGCGGCCACGAAGGCCGCCGTGGTGGAGATGTTGAAGGTCGAGTGGCCGTCGCCCCCGGTGCCGACGATGTCCAGCAGCGGTCCGGCCCCGCTCCCGGCGTCCACCCGGGTCGCCTTGGCCCGCATCGCCCGGGCGAAACCGAGCACCTCCCCGGCCGTCTCGCCTTTCATCCGCAGCGCCACCAGGAAGGCGCCGATCTGGACCGGGCCGGCGGCGCCCTCGAGAATGACGTTCATCGCCTCCTCGGCCTGGGCGGGAGAGAGGTTGTCGCCGGCGAGGACCCGATTCAGGAACGGGGAAAGATCCATGGTGCTATAGTGGTGAGTTTGAGTTACTTAGCAATCGTAGCATAGGGACGAAAACCCCATGAAAATCCACGAATACCAGGCCAAACAGATCCTCGCCTCCTACGGCGTGCCGGTCCCCCGGGGCGAGGTGGCCTTCAGTCCCGAAGAGGCCAAGGCGGCGGCCGAGAAGATCGGCGGCAGCGTGGTGGTGAAGGCCCAGATCCACGCCGGCGGCCGCGGCAAGGGCGGCGGCGTCAAAGTGGCCAAGGACGCCCGCGAGGCCCGCGAGATCGCCGACAAGATGCTCGGCATGAGGCTGGTGACCCATCAGACCGGCCCCGAGGGCAAGATCGTCCGCCGCCTGCTGATCGAGGAGACCCTGCCTATCGACAAGGAGCTCTATCTGGGCATCGTGCTGGACCGAGCCATCGGCAAGAACGTCTTCATGGCTTCGCCGGCCGGCGGCGTGGAGATCGAAGAGGTGGCCCGGAAGACGCCCGAACTCCTTTTCAAGGAGATCATCGAGCCGGGCATGGGGCTGCAGGGCTTCCAGGCTCGGAAACTGGCGTTCCGCATGGGGTTGCCGGCGCCGGCCGTCCGCGGAGCCGCCCAGGCCATGACGGCGCTGGCCAAGGCCTACGAGGCGATCGACGCCTCGCTCGCCGAGATCAACCCCTTCGTGCTCACCACCGACGGCAAGGTCTACGCCCTGGACGCCAAGATCAACCTCGACGACAACGCCCTGTGGCGCCACAAAGATCTGATGGAGCTGCGCGACCTCAACGAGGAGGATCCCCTCGAAGTCGAGGCTTCGAAGTACAACCTGAACTACATCAAGCTCGACGGCAACGTCGGCTGCATGGTGAACGGCGCCGGCCTGGCCATGGCCACCATGGACATCATCAAGTACGCCGGCGGCAACCCCGCCAACTTCCTCGACGTCGGCGGCGGCGCGAGCGCGGAGCAGATAGAAAACGCGTTTCGCATCCTGACCTCTGACAAGAACGTCAAGGCGGTCTTGATCAACATCTTCGGCGGCATCCTTCGCTGCGACGTACTGGCCACGGGCGTGGTCGCGGCGGCGGAAAGCCTGAAGCTGGAGATCCCCGTGGTCATCCGGATGGAGGGCACGAACGTCGAACGCGGCCGGCAGATCCTTCAGGAGTCCGGCCTGAACTTCACCGTCGCTTACGGGATGAAGGATGCGGCCGAGAAAGTGGTGAAGCTGGCGCAATAGCCGGTACCCGCGCCGCAAGCGGCGCGGGCCGGTCCTGAGCAGGAAGGCAACCATGAGCATACTCATCGACGAGAACACGCGCGTGATCGTGCAGGGATTCACCGGCAGGGAAGCCACGTTCCACTCCGAGCAGATGATCGCCTACGGCACCCAGGTGGTGGGCGGCGTGGTGCCCGGCAAGGGCGGCCAGACGCACCTGGAGCGGCCGGTCTTCAACACGGTCTCCGAAGCGGTGGAGGCCACCGGCGCCAACGCCAGTGTCATCTTCGTGCCCCCGGCCTTCGCCGCCGATGCCATTATGGAGGCCGCCGACGCCGAGGTGCCGCTGGTGGTTTGTATCACCGAAGGGATCCCGACCGCCGACATGGTGAAGGCCTGGCAGTTCCTGCAGGGGCGCCGGACGCGCCTGATCGGGCCGAATTGCCCGGGCGTCATCTCGCCCGGCAAATCGAAGATCGGCATCATGCCCGGCCCCATTCACAAGCCGGGCCACGTTGGCGTCGTCTCGCGTTCGGGCACCTTGACTTACGAGGCCGTCGATCAGCTCTCGCGCCTCGGCATCGGCCAGTCCACCTGCATCGGCATCGGCGGCGACCCGATCATCGGCACCACCTTCCTCGACGCCATCCGGATGTTCCACGACGATCCCGGCACCCACGCCATCGTCATGATCGGCGAGATCGGCGGCAACGCCGAGGAGACGGCCGCCGCCTGGGTGAAGGAGAACGTCAAGAAGCCGGTGATCGGCTTCGTCGCCGGGCAGACCGCGCCTCCGGGGCGCCGCATGGGCCACGCCGGGGCCATCATCTCCGGCGGCTCCGGCAGGGCCGCCGACAAGATGGCCGCCATGCGCGAGGCCGGCATCACTGTTTGCGAGACGCCCGCCGAGATCGGCGAGAAGGTCAAGTCGCGGCTCTAAGGCCGCCTGGCGCGGGACGGACGAACAGCACCTGCTTCGGGAGACCTATCGGAAGAGATGAGCATGGAAAGAACGTTCGCCATCATCAAGCCGGACGCCGTGGCGGCCGGCAACACGGGAAGGATCATCGCCATGATCGAGGAGAACGGCTTCAAGATCCTGGCGATGCGCAAGATCGAGATGACGCGCAAGCAGGCCGAAGGCTTCTACGCCGTGCACCGCGAGCGGCCCTTCTTCGCCAGCCTGGTGAAGTTCATGACCGAAGGTCCCTGTGTGGTCATGGCGCTGGAGCGCGAGGACGCCATCGCCGCCTGGCGCGAGCTGATGGGCCCTACCGATCCGGCCAAGGCCCCGGAGGGCACCATCCGCAAGCTTTACGGCACGAACATCGAGCGCAACGCCGTCCACGGCTCCGACGCCCCGGAGACGGCGGCCACCGAGCTGGCTTTCTTCTTCAGCACGGCGGATCTGTTATAGGGCGGTTGCCGCCACGGGACGTACGCCCCGCCGGTCTGAGCGCCCGCCGCCGCCGGCGGGGTCGTTTTCTTGCCCGCCCGATTCACCGGTACGCTCTGTCAGGCGGTCTTCGTATCGTCACGGACGCCCAGTTTCTTGAGCAGCGTCATCATCGGGCACCAGTTGGTGAACGCGCTCTGGAACAGGTTCAGTCCGACGAAGGCGGCGAACAGGAACCATCCGGGATGCACGTAGTAACCCAGAGCGACGCTCGCCGTGACCAGTGCGCCCGCGATCAGGCGCAGCCAGCGGTTCACAGTCATGATTGAGCCCTCCTTTTGTTGGCGATGTAGTAAAGCACGGGGACCGTCATACGCGAGAGCAGCAGCGAAGCCACTTCGCCGGCCATCAGCGCAATCGCCAGTCCCTGGAAGATCGGATCGAACAGGATGACGCTGGCGCCGACGATCACCGCCGCAGCGGTGAGCATCATCGGCCGGAAGCGCACCGCCCCGGCGTCAATCACGGCCAGATCGAGAGGCATCCCTTCTCGTAGCCTCAGCTCGATGAAGTCCACCAGGATGATGGAGTTCCGGACGACGATGCCGGCCCCGGCGATGAAGCCGATCATCGAGGTGGCGGTGAAGAACGCCCCCATCAGCCCGTGCGCCGGCAGGATGCCCACCAGCGAGAACGGAATGGCGGCCATGATGACGATCGGCGTCACGAAGTTCTGGAACCACCCGACCACCAGCACGTAGATCAGTACCAGCACGGCGGCGAAGGCCAGCCCCAGGTCGCGGAAGACTTCATAGGTGATGTGCCACTCGCCGTCCCACTTCATCGAGTACTTCCAGGCATCCTTCGGCAGCGACGCCGTGTACTGCTCCAGCCGGTAGCCCTCGGGCAGCTCGATCTTGTCGATCTCCCTCATCAAAGGCAGGATCGCGTAGACCGGCGCCTCGATCTTACCGGCGACGTCGGCCGTCACGTAAGTCACCGGCAGCAGGTTCTTGTGGTAGATGCTCCGATCCTGGACGGTCTTCTCCACCCGAACCAGTTCCCGCAGCGGCACCAGGTTGCCGTTCCGGCCCTGGATCTTCAGTGTCTGAATGCGCTCCAGGTCCGAACGCGTCGGCCGGTCCAGGCGCACCCGGATGGGCACGTCTTCCTTCGCCGCCGGATCGTGCAGGAGGCCCGCCGTCTGCCCGGCGGAGGCGATGGCCAAGGTCTTGGCCACGTCTTCTTCCGAGATGCCGTTCAGTGCGGCTTTCTGCTCATCGACCACCAGGCGGTACTTGGGGTAGTCGTCCTCGACGTACCAGTCGACGTCCACCACGCCGTCGAGCTTCTCGAACATCTCCCGGATCCGGCGGGCGATCTCGATGCGGCGCTGCTGGTCCGGCCCGTAGATCTCGGCCACCAGGGTCTCTAGCACGGGCGGCCCCGGCGGGACCTCGGCCACTTTGATCCGCGCGCCCCACCGCTCGGCGATCGGTTGCAAGTCCTTCCGCACGGCCTTGGCGATCTCGTGGCTCTGGCGGTCGCGCTCGCCTTTCGGGACCAGGTTCACCTGGATGTCGGCCACGTTCGAGCCCCGCCGCAAAAAGTAATGCCGCACCAGCCCGTTGAAGTTGTACGGGGCGGCGGTGCCCACGTAGGTCTCCAGGTTCACCACCTCGGGCTGATGCCAAACTGCCTCGGCGAGTTCCCGCGTGACCTGCGCCGTTTCCTCGAGGGTCGTGCCTTCAGGCATGTCCACGATTACCTGGAACTCGCTCTTGTTGTCGAAGGGGAGCATCTTCACCTTGACGAACTGGATGTAGACCAGCGAGCAGGCCGCTAGCAACAGGACGACGACCATCACCAGGAATCCCCACTTCAGCACCGGCCGGTGCAGCAACGGCCCCATCACATTGCGGTAAAGCCGCGTAAAGACGTCTTCGCCCTCGGTCTCTCCGTGGCCGCCTTTGTGCTTGCCGAGCACACGGATCGTCGCCCACGGCGTGACGATGAAGGCCACCGCCAGAGAGAAAGCCATGGCCGCCGAGGCGCCGATCGGGATCGGCCGCATGTACGGGCCCATCAGGCCGCTGACGAAGGCCATCGGCAGGATCGCCGCGATGACGGTGAGAGTCGCCAGGATCGTCGGATTGCCCACTTCGTCGACGGCCTCCACCGCAACTTCGGCCAGGGGTCTCCCTTTGTTCTGCGGCAGCCTCCGGTGCCGGGCGATGTTCTCCACCACTACGATGGCGTCGTCCACCAGGATGCCGATCGAGAAGATGAGCGCGAACAGGGTGATCCGGTTCAGCGTGTAGCCGTAGAGGAAGAACGTCGTCAGCGTCAGCGCCAGCGTTACAGGGATGGCGGTGAAGACGATCCACGACTCGCGCAAACCCAGCGTGAGCCAGATCAGCACGCTCACGCTGACGATAGCGATCGCCATGTGGAAGAGCAGCTCGTTCGATTTCTCCGCGGCCGTCTCACCGTAGTGGCGGGTGATCTCGTAGTGGACGTCCGAGGGGATCACCGTCCCCTTCAGCTTCTCCACCCGCTCCAGCACCGCATCGGCGATGTCAATGGCGTTCGTGCCCTTGCGTTTGGCGACCGAGAGGGTAACCGCCGGATAGAAGACGTCCCCTTCGGAGTACTGCACGTACTGCACCGGCTCTTCGCCGCCGTCGGTGACCGTGGCGACATCGCGGACGAAGACCGGCTTGTTGTTCGCCACGCCCACCACCACGTTGCGCACGTCTTCGGCCGTCTGCAGGAACTCGCCGGTTTCGAGGAGGAACTCCCGGTTGCCGGTGGCGAAGGCCCCGGAAGGCAGCCGCCGGTTCGATAGTCCCAGCGCTCCCATCACCCGCAACGGCGAAAGGTTATAGGCGGCCAGCCGCGTGGGATCGAGCGTCACCCGGACTTCCCGCCGCTGCCCCCCGATGATCTTTACCACAGAAACGTCCGGCACCTGTTTGACGGCGTCGTGAACCTGGGCGACGACCTGCCGAAGCTGGTAGTCGTCGTAGCGCTCGCTCCAGAACGTGAGCGCCAGGATCGGCACGTCGTCGATGGAGCGCGGCTTGATCAGCGGCGGTGAGGCCCCCGGCGGAATCAGATCGAAGTTGGCGAACATCTTCTGGTTCAGCCGGACAATAGCGTCTTCTTCGTCCTCGCCCACGTAGAAGCGCACGATGGCCATCGAGCGGCCGGGCATCGAGGTGGAATAGATGTACTCGACGCCGGGGATCTCCCAAAGCAGCTTCTCCATCGGCTTGGTGATCCGTTCCTCGACCTCTTTCGCCGAAGCGCCCGGCATCGCCACGAAGATGTCGATCATCGGCACGATAATCTGCGGCTCTTCTTCCCGGGGCAGTTGCCAGATCGAGAAGGCGCCCACCGCGATCGAGGCCAGAATCACCAGCGGCGTCAGCTTCGAGTTGATGAAGGCGCGCGCCACGCGCCCTGCAATGCCCAGTTCGCCGGGATTCTTCACGGCCGGACCTCCACCGGGGAACCATCCACCAGCCGGGCCGGTACGGGTGCGACGACCTGCTCGGCCGGTTCGAGTCCCGACAGGACTTCCACCATTCCGTCACGCCCAGCGCCTAAAGTCACCAGCCGGGCCCGCGCGCGGCCTTCTTCGACGACGAAGACCGTGCGCAACTGGCCGCGCCTTACGATCGCCTCCGTAGGCACCGCAAGCACGGGCCTGCCGCCCAGTTCGAAGCGGGCCCGACCGAAAAGGCCGGACTTCAGTCCGGACGCCGGAGGCAGGTCGATACGTACCAGGAACGCCCGTGAGGCGGCGTCTACCGAGGGAACGATCTCGCTCACCCGGGCCGGCAGTCTCCTGCCGAGCGCGTCGAACTCCACGGTGACCTTGTCGCCGGTGCGGATCTGCGGCAGCAGGGACTCTTCCAGGCGCGCCTCGAACCGGTAGTTGCCCGCGCGCTCCAGCTTCAACAGCGGCACGCCGGGCGCCGCCAGGCTGCCGGGATCCGCCAGCCGCTCGGTGACCAGACCGTCGAACGGCGCCTTGATCTCGGCGTAGCTGCGCATCACCCCCGCCGATTCCACCGCCTTCTCGGCCTGGCGGATCTTCTCGGCGAGCTGCCGTTTCTTCGACAGCGCCATCTCATGGTTCGCCCGCGCCGTCCGCAGCCGGGCCGAAGCTTCGTCGTACTCCTGCTGAGTAACGGAGTTCTTCTCGTAAAGGTCCTTCATGCGCTTGAAAGTGACCTCGGCCAGTTGGAGCTGCGCTTGCGCCGCCGCGATGGCGTTCTCTACCTCGCTCATCGCCGTGCGAGCTTCCGCCAGCGCGGCCTGGGCCCGTTCGTAGCCGGCGTTCAGATCCCGGGAATCCAACCGGACCAGCAGTTGCCCGGCCTTCACCCGATCGCCGGCATCCACGGTGATTTCCCTGATATAACCCATCACCTTGGCCGATAGCGCCGCTGTCACGCGGGCCCGCACCGTCCCCGGCGCCTCATGCACCCGCGGCCACTCGGTTTGCCCGGTGGTGATCGTCTGGACGGTGATCCGCGGGAGTTCGGAGCCTTCCCTTGCCGGATGCTCCCCGCCGCAGCCGGCGAGCCAACCGGCGTAAGTCAACGACAGTAGAATTGCTGCTCGTTTCATGGGATTGCCGTGCCTATTTGAGAACTTCCGAATCGATCGTCAGTGCGCCGGTGGCCAGCTCCAACATCGCCGCGGCCACCCGCTGATCGTAGAGCGCTGCCAGACGCCGGGTCCGCGCCTGGAGCAGCGCCGTTTCGTTCCGCAACAGATCGGTCACGGTGGCCAGGCCCGCTTCGTAACGGTTCTTGATGATGCGGAGGGACTCCTCGGCCTCGGCGACCGCGGCCGACGCTACTTCCACCCGCTCCTGCGCCGCCATCAGGTCGGCGTAGGCCTGCCGCACTTGCAAGCGAATGCCGGCCTCGGCTTCCCGTTTCTTCGCCTGGGCCGCCCGAAGCCGGTGGGACGCTTCCCGGACCATCTCCCGGGTCTGGTTGCCGTTGAACAGGTTCCAGCGCATGGTGGCGCCGAAAAACCAGTTGGCGCCGCCCTTGTTGACGAACTCCTGCCGGTCGGCTTCGAATGCCGCCCGGAAGAAGACCTGGGGCCAGTAACCGGAGCGGGCTGCGTTTGCCTGATGTTCAGCCATCCGGGCGGCAAAAGTGGCCTGATGGAGCTCGGGACGCGCCGCGGCGGCCTTTTCTTCATACTTGCCCAGGTCGCCTTCCACCCGCGGCAGCGCCGTAAGGGGCGTCACCAGATCGTGCTGGGTATCGAGAGGCAGGCCGAGCGCTTCGTTGAGAGCCGCCTGGGCCACCTTCACCTGGTAGCGCCGCTGGATCTGCTGCTCCCGCATGGCCGCCAGGTGGACCCGCACCGAAAGCACGTCGGCGTCGGTCGCCATGCCCGCCGCGCGCAGAGCCTCGGCCCGTTTCAGATCGGCTTCCGCGCTCTTGACAGCCTCCTCGGCCACCTTCAACGTCTCGCCCGCCACCACTGCGCCGTGGTAGGCCCTGACGACATTGGCGATCACCCGCATTTCGGTTGCCCGGGCCTGCTCGGCGGCGATCTTGCGTCCGAGCTTCGCCGAGCGCTTCTCATTCTTGGTCCGGCCCGAATCCCAGACCATCTGCTCCAGCGATACGACCGACTGGAAGTTGTTCAAGAAATCGGGCCGGTTCAGCTTGTCAATGGCGAAGTTCTGCTCGGTGAACTGCCGCTGCGTGAGCAGGCTGCTGAACACGAACACCGGATTGTTGCTCCGCGCCCAGGACTCTTGCCACGTCACCTTGGGCAAGTAGTGGGACTGAGCTTGCTTCACCTTGGTGGCGGCGGCATCCACTTCGGCGGCACTGGCTTCCATGGCCGGGTGCTTCTCGATCGCCAGCCTCGCCGCCTCTTGCAGAGTCAGAGGCTGCTGGGCGGCCAGCGGCATCGCGAACAGAATCAGCACTCCCGTCTTCAGGCGTCTCATGGGATCTCCACGTGCGTTGTCATTCGTTGACGATGCAATTATTGCAGGCACGTGACAGCGCCAGGGAGGTCACCTTTCCCGCCGCACTGCATCTTCCTGAATGCGTCTGCCGGCATGCGGCGCGCCCGGGTCTCGGACCAGTAGATCCGGAATACGATCCTGGCCCCGAGTTGCTACCATCGTAAAGTGGCAAGCGGGGCTGAATCGGATGTGGCGCTCGCCCGCTCGCTCTTGGCGGGCGAGCCCGGAGCCTTCGACCGGTTCGTGGAAACCTACCGGCCGAAGATCTTTCAGTACACGTACTTGATGTGTGGTCATCGCGAGGACGCCGAGGAGGTCGCTCAGGAGACCTTGCTCCGCGTCTTCGAGAAGCTCGACCAGTTGCGCGAGCCGGAGCGGATGAAGGCCTGGGTATTCCGGATCGCCCGAAACGCCTGCTTCATGAAGCGGCGCAAGAGCACCTTCGCTCCCACCCACGAACTCTCCCTCGACGAGCTGATGCCGACCTTCCGGGGCGACGGCGAGGAGCGCAAACTCGAGATCGCCGACTGGTCCTCTCTGCCCGACGACCAGGCGATCCGGTCCCAGCTCCAGCGGCTGCTGCGAAAGACGATCCAGGAACTGCCCGACATCTACCGGGCCGTAATCCTGCTGCGTGACATGGAAGAACTTTCCACCCAGGAGACGGCGGAGGTGCTCGATATCACCGAGGACACCGTCAAGACCCGCCTCCACCGGGCGCGCCTGGCCGTGCGCAAGAAACTCGACCACTATCTGCGTGGCGGAAATGGAGAACCCCAATGAAAGCCTCCGACTGCAAAGAGGTCTTCGCGTTGCTCTCCCAGTACCTCGACCGGGAACTGCCCGACGACATCTGCCAGGAGATCGATTCTCATATCGCCGACTGCCCCCCGTGCATCCAGTTCGTCGAGAGTTTGAAGAAGAGCATCGAACTCTGCCGAGAGTGCGCCCCGGCGGAGGAGCCCAGCCCGCTGCCGGAGCCCGCCCGGGCCCGTTTGCAAGCTGCCTACGAGAAAGCCCTCGCCGAGCGCCGCAAAGCCGAGGGCTGATTCCGGCGCACTCTTGGCCGGAGTCTACGGCGCGTGACCGCCGTCACTGACTGGGGCGCGGCGGCCCGCTTAGCCTGGAATCAGGATGGGCTGCCCGGTCCAGACATCCCCGCCGGAGACGCCCGGCAGCGCCGGCGCACCGGCCCCACGGCGCAAGGGCAAGAAGTTCCGCCCGCGCACCACGCCGGACCGTTCTCAGCGCCTCCGCAAATGGGCCCAGTGGGCCTTCCTCGCCCTGAATGTCTGGATCGGCGTCGAGTTCTATCTCTGGGTGCGCTATTTCGAGACCGGCGGCCGGGGGACGGCCGTTCAGCGGCCTCCCGGAGTAGAGGGCTGGCTGCCCATCGCCTCGCTGATGAACCTGAAAGCCTGGCTGCTCACCGGCGAGATCCCCGCAGTTCACCCGGCCGGGATGTTCCTGCTCGCCGCCTTCCTGCTGATGTCTCTCTTGCTGCGCAAGGCCTTTTGTTCCTGGCTTTGTCCGGTGGGAACCATTTCCGAATCGCTGTGGAAGCTGGGCCGCTCGACGTTCCGCAGGAACCGGCGCCTGCCCCGCTGGGCGGACATCCCGCTGCGCGGTCTCAAGTACGTCTTGCTCGGGTTCTTCCTGTGGGCGGTGGCCTCCATGTCGCCGGCGGCCATCCGGGCTTTCCTCGACGGCCCCTACGGCATCATCGCCGACGTCAAGATGCTGAACTTCTTCCGCTACCTGAGCGTCGTCTCGGCGGTCACGATCGGCGCGCTGGTGCTGCTATCGCTCTTCGTTCAGAATTTCTGGTGCCGCTACCTGTGCCCCTACGGCGCCCTGCTCGGCTTGCTGGCCCGGCTGAGCCCGGTCAAGATCCGCCGCCGGGTGGACGCCTGCATCGACTGCGGCAAGTGCGCCGCCGCCTGCCCGTCGTGGATCCCCGTGGACCGCCTCGCCTCGGTCCGCACGCCCGAGTGCACCGGCTGCTACGAATGCGTCGCCGTCTGCCCGGCCGAGGGCGCCCTGGAGATGTCGGCCGCCGGGCGCCGCCGGTTGCCTGCCTGGGGTTTCGCCGCTGGCGTCGGTGTGATTTTCTTCGGCTTTGTCCTGTATGCCCAGTTGACGGGCCACTGGCATACGAACCTGCCCGGCGAGGTCTATTCCCGCCTCGTTCCCCGGGCTGGTGAGTTCTCCCACCCCTGAGCCGGAAAACGCGGATCAGGTCCCTGGACCACCCTGAATATCAATGGGTTAAGAGAGCGCGCGGCTGTGGTTTCGAAAGGCGCGGCCCACAGTTGCCGACCCTGGATTCGTCGGGTATGTTGGATAAGACGGCTGTCGGAGCCGTTCTCTGTCCCGGGGCCGAAGGCGGTTGCTCCGCTGCTCGTCCTGAGCGTCCGGGCCGGCCCTGGGGATCCCAAGGTAACCATAGTCGGAGTTCGCGGGAACGATTTTGTTGCAATCCTCCGGTGAGGATTGTGCGTCGAATGGATCAGAAGAAGTGAAAGGAGGGCACGGCTATGACGTTGCTCAAGGAGACGGAAGCGATTGCCACTGTGACGTTCGGCCAGGTCTACTGCCCCATTTGCACCCACACGGTCGAGGCGCAGATCGTGACCACGCGCAAGAAGCAGTTCGTCAAACCGGGACAGCGGTGCCCCCGGTGCGGCTCCCTTCTGGATGCCGCCCACGTGCTGGGCCACGACCGGGCGGCCTGAAGGGGTAAAGTTCAGCCCGCCTGCTTCCGAATTGTTTTATATTTGAAGTAGGAAGCACCCATGGGACGGAAAAAGCAGGAGCCGGATTCGGTGGTGCCGCCGGATATCATGGACGGCGCCCGCCGCTCCGTAACTCCGGACCGCGCGCGGCCCGCCCGGCGGGGCAAGTGTAAAGTCTGCGGCGACGAGGTAGCGCCCAACTCCACCGAAGACCTGTGCTGGGTGTGCCGCCGCCTGAAGATCTCCGCCTGGCGGGACGCCGACCATCAGATGCCCGCCATCGACTGAAACCAGCCTACGCGCATTCCTCCGCCCGTCTGTTTCACCCGCTCGTAGACCAGTGCAGCAACCGCTACGTCCTGGACGCCGAGCCCGTGCGACTCGAAGATCCGGATGCCCGGGGGAGGGCAGAACTCCTCGCACCTGGCGATCTCGCCCAGCTCGATGAGCGGCAGCTCCTTCCATCGCTCCTCCGGCAGCGCCAGCAGCAGGTCGCCGGATTCGATCCGCGCCTGCTCGAGCGAGTCCACGGCGATCACCGCCGCCCGCTTCACCAGCTCCGCCGGCAGCTCCCGCCGCTTCGCCTGATTCGAGCCGATGGCGGCGACGAAGGCGTTCTCCTTCACCCACCCGGCCTCGAGCACCGGCTCCCGGGCGGTGGTGGCGGTGACGACGATGCCGGCGCCATTCACCGCTTCCCGCGCCGATGCGGCCGCCGACGCCTCCACCTCCAGGCGCTCCCGGCACCACGCGGCGAACTGTTCCCTACGCTCCGCGCTCCGGCTCCAGACCCTGACTTGCCGGATGGGGCGAACTGCGAGCACCGCCTCCACCTGAGTCCGGGCCTGGAAGCCCGAGCCGATGATGCCCAGTACAGATGCATCGGGCTCGGCCAGCAGATCCGCCGCCACGCCCGTGGCCGCCCCGGTCCGGATCTGCCCCAGGGCGTCGGCTTCGAACAGCGCTACCGGGCGCGCCGTTTCCGCCTCGTAGAGCGCCACCAGGAAATGGGCCCCGTGCTCGGGGTGGGTGCTGTAGATCTTCGTGCCGAACCAGCCGCCGTGCGAGCCGGCCATCGAGTGCAGCACGGCCTTCGTCGGCAGGATCAGCCTTCGGCGGGGCTGGTTTTGCGAGGCGCCCGAGGCCAGCCCGGCGAAGGCCTCGCGCACCGCCTCGACCGCATCCCGAATCGGCAGGTGCCGGCGAACCTCTTCCTCGGAAATCAGCAGCATCAGGACCTCCTTTTCCCCGCGACCGCCCCCGGGCTCGAACTCAGGCCCGCACCGGATCGGCCTTCTCCGGATCCACCCCCAGGTCACGGAACGCCTGTTCCACCCTGCCGGCCGGGAACTTGCCCTCCCGGGCCAGCCGCGACAGCGCCGCCGCGGCGATCGATTCGGCGTCCACCTCGAAGTGCCGCCGCAGGTGCAGCCGGTTGTCCGACCGTCCAAACCCATCCGTCCCCAGCGACGTCAGCCGTCCCTCCAGCCAGGGTGCGATCTGGTCGGGGACGATCTTCATAAAGTCGGTCGCCGCGACGATCGGCCCTGGGGCATCTTCGAGCGCCCGGACGACATACGGCTTGCGGGGCTTCGCAGCGGGATGAAGGCGGTTCCACCGGTCCACTTCGAGAGCCTCACGCCGCAGCTCGTTGTAGCTGGTAACGCTCCAGACGTCGGCGGCGATCCCATAGCGCTCGGCCAGGATCGTCTGCGCCCGCAGCGCCTCGTTCAGGATCGGCCCGCTGCCGAACAACTGAACGGCGGCTTTGCCTTCCGAGGCCCGCCGATACCGGTAGATGCCACGGATGATCCCGTCGATGATCTCCTCGCGCCGGTCTTCCGGCAGCGGCGGCTGCACGTAGAACTCGTTGTAGTGGGTGATGTAGTAGAAGCAGTCCTCCATGCGCTCGTACATCCGCCGGATGCCGTCGTGGATGATCACCGCCATCTCGTAGGCGTAGGCTGGATCGTAGGTCTTGCAGGTCGGCACCGTGCTGGCCAGCACGTGGCTGTGGCCGTCCTGGTGCTGGAGGCCCTCGCCGGCCAGCGTCGTCCGGCCCGCCGTGCCGCCCATCAGGAAACCCTTGCCCCGGGAGTCGCCGAAGGCCCAGATCAGGTCGCCCACCCGCTGGAAGCCGAACATCGAGTAGTAGATGAAGAACGGGATCATCGGTACCCCGTAGTTGGCATAGGCCGTGCCGGCGGCGGTGAAGGAGGCCAGCGAGCCCGCCTCGGTGATGCCCTCTTCGAGGATCTGCCCGTCCTTGGCCTCGCGGTAGTAGAGGAACAGGTCGCTGTCCACGGGCTTGTAGAGCTGCCCCTGGCTGGCGTAGATGCCCACCTGGCGGAACAGCGCCTCCATGCCGAAGGTGCGAGCCTCGTCGGGAATGATCGGCACGATGTACTTGCCCAACTCCTTGTGCCGCAGCAGCGACCGCAGGATGCTCACCAGCCCGGAGGTAGTCATCGCTTCGCGCCCGCGTGAGCCGTTCAGCGCATCGGCGAACAGATCCAGCTCCGGCGCCCGGAACTCGATCTTCTTCACTTCGCGCCGCGGCAGGTAGCCGCCCAGCGCCTTGCGCCGTTCGTGCAGGTACTTCATCTCCGGACTGTCGTCCGGCGGCCGGTAGAAGGAGACCGTGTGCACCGCCTCTTCCGGAATCGGAATGTCGAAGCGTTCCCGGAAGTATTCGAGCTCCTGCTCGTTCAGCTTCTTCTGCTGGTGCGTCGGGTTGCGGCCCTCGCCCGCCTCGCCCAGGCCGTAGCCCTTGATCGTCTTGGCCAGGATCACCGTCGGCTGGCCCTGGTGCTCGACGGCGCGCTTGTAGGCGTTGTAGACCTTCTGCGGATCGTGCCCGCCGCGGCGCAGCTTGGCGAGCTGCTCGTCGCTCATGTCGGCGACCAGCTCGAGCAGCTCCGGATACTTACCGAAAAACTCCCGCCGGATGTAGGCCCCGCCCCGCACCTGGAAGTTCTGGTACTCGCCGTCGACGCACTCCGACATCCGCTGGATCAACAGGCCGGTCTTGTCTTTGGCCAGCAGGCGGTCCCAGTCGTCGCCCCAGATCACCTTGATCACGTTCCAGCCCGCTCCGCGGAAGGCCGCCTCCAGCTCCTGGATGATATGGCCGTTGCCGCGCACCGGCCCGTCGAGCCGCTGCAGGTTGCAGTTGACCACCCAGATCAGGTTGTCCAGCTTCTCCCGCGCCGCCAGCGTCAGCGCCCCCAGGGTCTCCGGCTCGTCGGTCTCGCCGTCGCCGACGAAGGCCCAGATCTTGCGCGGCGTCACCGGGATAACGCCGCGGTTCTCCATGTAGCGCATGAACCGGGCGTGGTAGATCGAGTTGATCGGACCGATGCCCATCGAGACCGTCGGGAACTGCCAGAACTCCGGCATCAGCCACGGGTGCGGATACGAGGAAAGACCCGGATGGTCGCGCAGCTCGTGGCGGAAGTTCTCCAGATGCTTCTCGGTCAGCCGGCCCTCGAGATACGCCCGGGCGTACATGCCCGGGGCCGCGTGGCCCTGGAAGTAGACGAAGTCGCCGGGCTGGTCCCCGTAGCTCGCCCGGATGAAGTGGTTCTGCGCCACCTCCACCAGCGTCGCCAGCGAGGCGAAGGTCGAGATATGCCCGCCGATGCCGTCGTCGTACTTGTTCTGCCGGACCACCATGGCCATGGCGTTCCACCGGACCAGACTCTTGATCCGGCGCTCGATCTCCCGGTCGCCGGGGTAGGGCTCTTCGTCCTCGGCGGGAATCGTGTTCACGTAGGGCGTGTTCAGCCCCAACGCCGGGGCGGCGCCGGCCACAGCGGCCCGGTCGATGAGGCGTTCCAACAGGTACGCCGCCCGATCCGGCCCTTCCTGGTCCAGGACCTCGTCGAGGGCCTCCAGCCATTCGGCCGTCTCTTGCGGATTCGGATCCGGAGACTTCTCCACTTTCTTCTGCAGCATCTCTGTGTGAATTCTCCAATGACAGCGTCTGAAGCTGCTGGGCGGCAGCCACGGACGTCTATTCCCCCCGCGGGTGGAGTCCTCGGCTCGCGGCGGGACCGGCCCGCACCGTATCCCTTTGGATACACTCAGCGTACCGTTTCCGCCGCGCCGGACGCAAACGACCACGGAGTCTCGAGGGCGCAACGGCCGTCTCCCAAGATCGCAGGGACGGCCGCCGCACGCCTCTCTTCTCAAGCCGCCGCCCCGGCCGACTGGATCTGCCGCAGCGTCTCACGGGCCTGCCAGACGTGGCGGCGCTCATGCGCCAGCAGAAGCCAGAAGCCCATCCCCAGGCTGTAGCGGATCCAGCGGCTGAAAGCCGATTCCACCTTCACTCGCGCCAGGTCCAGCCCGCTGGCCGCCTTCAGCAGCTCCCGGAGCCGGCCGTGCAGGTCAGCGAAGTCGGCCGCGACCTGAGCGGCATCCAGTTCCCCGGCGGGCTGCATCATCTGGGGGGCCTTCAGGCGGAACCCCCGCACCGGAGGCTCGAGCTTCTTCAGGAACCAGCGCTCGAGCACCCCGTAAGTGTACGGACCCGGGTGAAAGCGCTCGTTCGCTCGAGCCTTCTGGATCGCTGCTTCGAACTTCGGCAGCGCCAGCCGGGCCGTCAGGTTCAGGTGCTCGATGGCCTCGGCCGGCGACCAGCGGCCGGGCGCCGGCCGGCGCGTGAAGTCCCCGCCGCCGCACTCGGTCAGCCCGTGGACATCCGAAACCAATACGTCGAGCTGATACAGGAGTCGCTCGATCTCGGGATTCAGCGTGCGGTCATATGGACGTTCGGGCAAAGGACCCAACATCTTCGTCTCAGCCCCACTCCTGAACAAGACTGGATACACTCTTAAGGATTACCGTAGTGTTACAATGGTTGCGCCCCAGCCGCCGGCCTCCGGCGGCGCGTCGCGGAAATCGGCCACGAAGTCCGTCCGGGCCAGCACCGAACGGACGATCTCCCGCTGCACGCCGATCCCCCGCCCGTGGATGATCCGCAGGAACTTGAGTCCCCGCGAGTGCGCTTCCTCGAGGTAGGCTTCGACCACCGCCTTGACGTCCCGTGGCGGCACACTGTGCAGGTCAAAGACGTCGGTGATCGGGATGCGGACGGGTTCCTCCCAGGAATTCTCTTCGCCATCGCCGTGAGCGGCGCCCTCCGGCCCTTCGGTTTCGCCTCCGTTCATCGTTTCTATCCTAACCGGCGCCGGGCGACGGTTTTCCAGGGTCGGATTTTCGGCAGCTTGGGCGCCGCTCTTCCTAGTGGGAACCCCCGAATTCCCTGTCTGTTCTCACCTAATCGGTGGGAATGCCGCCGGCCAGGCCCTACAATGAATAGTGGCAGGGACGAGTTGAAGATCGAGAGCGTCCGAGATGCGGTGTCTGGTCTGCGGCAAAGAGATCGGCCTGTTCCGCCGCCTTTGGGACCGCAAGTACTGTAGCGACCGCCATCGCAGGACCGCCCGCCGCCTGTCGGCGCGGGCTCTGCGTGAGCTGCAGGACTTCGATGATCTCGAGGAGCCCTGGCTCATCACGCCCGGGCTCAAGGACGAGCGGAAGAAGGCTGTGGGGTCGGGTGTCAGCCCGGCCACCGGGATCCTTCTGCTCGTTCTCATCATCTTCGGCGTCCTGATCATTCCCCCCGAGCGCGGCTCCGCACCGCTCGCCCCGCCCAAGCGCTCGCGGACGTTCAGCATTCCCCCGCAGATCCGGCAGTGGATTCCGGGCGCGCCCACCGTCGATTACATCGACGACTTCCGCACCGGATTGGGGGACTGGGTGGCCGCCGCCGGATCTAGGGCCCGCGGTTGGTCGCGCGAGGCCGGTAAGGTACGGCTGGGCGGCCTGCGGCTCTGGAAACCGACGCTGTCGATGTCGGACTACCAGCTCGTCTTCCAGGCCGAGATTGAATCCAAGGCTATGGGCTGGGCCTTCCGGGCGACGGATGCCCGGCACTACTACGCCACCAAGCTCGCCGTCCCCGGCCCCGGCGGCCCGCCCCGGCCGGAGATCGTCCGGTATGTCATGGTGGGGGGCAGGAAGAAGGACCTCGTACAGCTACCCCTGCCGCTCCATATCAAGGCCAATACGCCATACAAAGTTCGCGTCCTGGTGAAGAACGACCGCTTCACGACGGCGATCAACGGCCAGATCGTCGATACCTGGCGCGACACCCGGTACCCTCAGGGCGGCGTCGGCTTCTTCGCCGAGCCCGGCGAGCGGGCGCTGATCAGCTGGGTCCGGGTCAACGACGCCGAGGGGCTGCTGGGAAAGCTGTTCTCGTTCTCGTTGCTCATCGGACCCTCAGAACTCCTGGCGGGACCGCCGGGAGGATATTGATTCCCGGCTGAGCGGCCCGGTTTGCGGTTCCCCGGCTTACCGTAGCGGTGATTCCCCTCTCCCCCCGCCGGCAGGTCGTCAGCCGGCGGTCTTACTTGCCGGCGGCTTCGTCTTCCTCTTCGCCATCTTCGGCGTCTTCGTCCTCGGACTTGTAATAGTACGAGTGGTAGTAGGTGTACTTGCTGTAAAGCTCTCCCCGCCGGGCGCCGTTGGCCACGATCCCGAGAACATTGTTCTCGCACAGCGACTGCATCGCCCGGGTGACCGAATCAATCGTTGTCGAGCCGATACGCACGACCAGCAGCGTGCCGTGGCACAGGGTGGCGAGCAGGTTCGCGTCGGCCGCGAACAGCAGGGGCGGCGTGTCCAGAATCACCCAGTTGAACAGCCGGGGAAGCTGCTCGATCAGCCGCCGGGCTTCCGCCAGGTTCAGCAGTTCGAGCGGGTTCATCACCGGCTCCCCGGCCGGGACGACCCACAGCTCCATGCCGGCGATCTTCTTAATGATCTGGTGCAGCTCGGCTTTGCCTTGCAGGAAGTCCGTGAGGCCGGGGGCCCGCTCGATGTTGAAGTACGTGTGCAGGACCGGCCGCCGGAAGTCGAAATCGGCCAGCAGCGTCGGGTTGCCCACCAGTTGGGCTTCGGCCAGCGCAAAATTCGCTGCCGTGAAGGACTTGCCCTCGGCCGGCGAGGGCGAAGTGACCACTACGGAATGGATGGGCTGCAGCGTCTGTAAGTGGTTGATGCGCGTCCGGAGCGTCCGGAACTCCTCTGCCGGCCCATCGGAACGGTGTTGGCCCGCGACATTCAGTAGGTGCATGTCCGGCGGCGGCGCGTAAGGGATCTCTTCGATCTTCTCGAGCAGCCCATCCAAGGCTAGAGGAGCCAACCCCCGCGGCGCCGGTGCGTCCGGGGCCGCCGGTGTCGCCGGCGGAAGCTCGGCTCCTTGAATCTTCTGCAGTGCGTCGTGAACTCGGCTCATTTCTCCTCCTGCTTACGAGGACGCCGGACCCCGTTCCTTCATACCTTCGTCGCGTAGTAATAATAGATCGAGCCGCCCATTACCGCGGCGGCGAACAGACACGCGGCCACCCACGCGAGCCACGCCATACGCCGCCGCCGCATCACGACGACATCGTTCTCCAGCAGCGGAATCGAACCCAGCACCGGCAACTGCGTATAAGCGCGGACGTCCTTGAGCGTCTTCAGCGACGTGTCCCGGATCTCGCGCAGGAACACCAGCACCCCTCCAGCGCCGAATCCCGCAAATATCCCCATCAGGATGATCACCGAGCGCACCGGTTGGGCGGGCCGTTCCGGCAGCGACGCCGGGTCCAACAATTCAAGCCCCTCGCCCTGGTTCCGGCTCTCCAGGTTCGTCGCGAGTTCCGATTGCTTCACCTTCAGGCTCAACTCGTCGTAACGCTTCTGCTTCAGTTGCAGATCCCGCATCAGCGACGCGTACTCCTGCTGGCCCACCGGGGCCTGCTGCAGGCGGGACTGTATCTCCTGGATGCGCGCGTTCACCTGTTCCAGTTCCCGCTGGGTATTCCGGATCTCCAGATCTTTGGCCCGCGCCTCGATGAGCTTGCGCTGGAGCTCGTCGTTCAGCCGGCGGATCTCGGCTGCCTGCTGGGGGGTGAGCACAGGCTGAGTCTGCTTCTTCGCCGAACCGGCTCCCTCGTTCAGATACTTGGCGCGCCGTTTCCGCAACAGTTCAATTTGCGCCTCGACCCGCTTGACGTCTGGATGGTTCTCCGTGTAAGTCTGCAGCATCGCCGCCAGATTCTTCTCCGCCGCCCGGATCTGCTCGTTCAGCGCCCTCACCCGGGGATCGACGTAAGTGCCCCCGCCCTTGGAGCCCGGCACCCGCGCGATCGAGTTGATCCGGTCGCGCAGGACTCGGATCTCGGACTCGGTCACCAGCTTTTCCTGCTGGAGCCGGCCGAGGGCGCCGTTCAGCGTCCCGGCGCGCGTTTCCAGGGCCGTGGCCCGCTGCATGCTGGCCGCCCACTGGTCCGGTAACTGGCCGGCGTGCCGCATCCGGAACTCAGTGATCTTCCTCTCGACTTCTTCCAGCTCGTTCTTGGCCGCTTGCCACTGATCCCTCAGGAACTGGGTCGTCAGCGCCGACTGGCTCGAACGCTCGCGGATGTTCTCGGTGATGAACCGGTTCGCCAGGTCGGCGGTTACTTTCTGCGCCAGGTATCGGTTCTCGTAGGCGAACGAGATCTGGAACGCCGTGAGGTTGGCTCCCCCGCGGGTCGGCCGGATCGTTCTGACGTCGCCGATGTCGATCGCTTTCCGCATCTTTTCGATGACGTCCTCGAGCGGCAGCCGCTGGCGTTCGCGCGGATACAGGTTGTAGGTCTCGATGATGCTGGTCAGCGCCGCGCGGCTCAGGATCTCCTGCGCCATCGAGTTGATCCGCTGCGACATCCGCATGGTGACGTTGGGGGGGACGAAGCTCGCCGGAACCTGAGGCGGAACCACACGAATGACGGCGGTGGAGATGTATGTGTCCGGCCAGAGAAAAGCCGTTACGACAGCCAGCACCAGCCCGGCCAGCGCGGGCCCGGCGATCCAGGACTTGTTACGGCGAATGATGTCGAGAATGTCTTCCGGATCCAGTTGCCGCCGGGGGACCCGCAACGGATCCTGCAACTGCTGCTGCGGCTGCTGCGGATATGGATTCAATTGCATCTTCCGGTCCCTCTCCTCCTATCGGCCGGACGCCGGGCTTTGCTTCGCTCCCGGCCCCCACCGCTCAGGGAACGATGATGTGATCCCCGTCCTGGAGATAGACGTTCTGCTCCAGGTTCTTGCCCTTGATCACCTCGTTGTAGTTGAACTTGAGCCTCTTGCGCCCGCGCAAGATGATGATCTTCTTCTTTTGCGCCCAGTCCCGGAACCCTCCGGCCATGCTCAGCGCCTCCAGTACGGTGGTGGGAACCACCAGAGGGAAGGCCCCCGTCCGCATCACCTGGCCGGTGATGTAATACTTCTTGCTCCGCACCGCCGTCACTTGCACGAGCACTTCCGGGCGGGTGAGGTAGTTCGACAGCTTTTCGGTGATCACCCGGCGGAGTTCCTCCGGCGTCTTGCCGCCGGCCTGCACTTCGCCGATCAGCGGCAGGCTGATCTTGCCGTCCGGCCGCACAATCACGGCCCCCGAAACCTCCGGCTCGCGCCACACCCGGATCGCGAGCTGGTCCTCGGGCCCGATCTTGTAGGAATGCGGATCCACCGGGGCCGCGGGAGCGTTCGGGTCCAGAGGCTTCAGCTCGGAGCCGGGCTCCAGCGGTTCCCCCTGCGCCTGGCCGCCTTCTTTCTGCTCTTCTTGCTGAGCTTGCTGAGCCGTCGCCGGGCTGAGGATGGCCGCGAACCAGACCGCAAGCAGTACCAGGAGTGAAACTTCCCGTGCCTTCATCGTTCCCTGCCGGTTGGCTTTGCCAAGCATCGATCCTCGTGAGATCTGACTCGCCGCACAGTCCAACCCGTTCTGGTTAATATTCTTACACAGCCTCTCCGCTATCCGAATACGCCCCGCCACACCGGCGGGGCCTACAGCGCCGCAAGGCAGACGCGCAACTTGTTGCAAACGCTGCCGGGGGCTCCCCCCTGTCCGGCAGTTGCGTAGACCAACCGTACTAGAACCAAGCAGCAGCCCCGTACCGCGGGCGACCAATCTACTCCGGGGCCGGCCGCTCCTTCTATGGTACGCCGGGCTCCGCTCGTGGGCTGCCGAGCGACCGCAGGTGGCGGTACACCAGCGCCACCGGCAGCCCGACTACGTTGAAATAGCAGCCCTCGATCCGGCGCACGAACTTCGACGCCAGTCCCTGGATGCCGTAAGCGCCGGCCTTGTCCATCGGCTCGCCGGAGGCGATGTAGTCATCGATCTCTTGGGCGGCAAGCGGCAGGAAGAGGACCCGCGTCCGCTCCGCATCGACGATCCGGCCGCCGGGATGGCGCAGACAGACGCCCGTGAGTACTTCGTGCCACCGCCCCGACAGTTTCTCGAGCATCTTCCGCGCCTCGGTCGTCCCGGAAGGTTTGCCCAGGATCTCGCCCTCGACCGCCACGATCGTGTCGGCGGCGAGCACCACTTCTCCGGCGCCGAGGGCCACTGCCTCGGCCTTTTCGATCGCCAGCCGTTTGACGTGCTCCAAGGGGTCCTCGACTCCCCGGGGCGCTTCATCCACCTCGGCCGGCCGGACGACGAACCGGAATCCCGCATTGGCCAGGATTTCACGGCGCCTGGGCGAGGCCGAGGCCAGCACGAGTTTCCAGGCGGCGGCTGCGGCAGGGTCACTGCTCGTCATCGCTCACCGTATCGGCCCCCGGCAGATCCTTCAACACCGCCAACTGGTCCCGGTAGCGAAGCCGGATGGCGATGTAGTCACGGTGTTCGAGCTGCAGCTCCCGGGAGATCTGGCGGATCTCGTTGTCTTCGACGCTGCTGATGCCTCCCTCCGCTGCGGAGACCGCGAAGAGGCAGTCCAATAGCCGCAGCTTTTGCTCCCGGGTGGCGACGTTGTTGAATTCCCGGGTCACCAGGAAGTTGTCGGTGCCCCCGAAGACCAGATTCCGCGTTTTGGCGGCATGGACCACTACCACGGCCTGTTCTTCGGAAAGCCCGCCCACCTGCTGGACGATGCGCTCCATCTCCCGCGTTTCCGCCCGGCTGACGTTCATGTCCGCATTGGCGACCCGGGCCAGGATGTAAGCGAACTTGGCGACATAACGCGCCTTGTCCGGAGGCAGGTTCTCCAGTTGCCGGGTGATTTCGCGGACGGCCTCCGTCCTCGCCGCCTGTACGGCCTTCTCGGAAGCCTTGCCCTCCAAACCGAGAAACTTCAGAATGGACATCCTGACAGTAGTGTCGTACGCCGACCGCCAGGGGCACAACCAACCGGCGTGACTCCTCCGCCGGGACGCCTCTTCCCTGGATTACAATTGACGGCGGCCCAAGATACTTCTCCTCGGGAAGGAAAGCGCGCAATGGATGCTCACGTGCGAATCCTCGCGATCTTACATATCGCCCTCGGCGTTTTCGGCCTGTTGATGGGAGCCGCCGTACTGGTGATTTTCGGCGGACTCGCCGGGTGGATCGGCCTCAAGGGAGCCCACTTGTCACCGAACACTCTCGTCGCCGTGCCCATCCTGAGCCTCGTTGGGGGGGCCATTTGCCTGCTTCTCGTGGTCCTGAGCCTGCCGGGCCTGATCGCCGGCTTCGGTCTGCTGAGGTTCCGGCCCTGGGCGCGGGTGCTGACTATCGTGTTGTCGGCGATCGAATTGTTGAACGTGCCGCTCGGAACGGCCCTCGGCGTCTACGGACTTTGGGTGTTGCTCTCACCCGCGGCCGAGCCACTGTTTCAGCCGCACCCCGCCGCCCGCGGCTGAGAACGCGCGCGACAGGCGGCGATCCGCTGCGGCGACCGCCGCGGCCCGCTGCCACTTGCCGACGCCGTGCCGCTGAGGGAAACTGAACGTGTGCCGGAGTTCTGCACCTGTGGAGCACGGTTGCCGCCCGACGCCCGTTTTTGTCACAAGTGCGGCAAGCCGCAGTTCGAAGAGCCCAAGATCGAAGAAGAGAGCGCTGAGCATGACAGCGCCGCAGTGCCGCCGGCGGCTTTGCCGGTGGCGGCGCTCCAGGCGCCGGCAGGCATCAACTTCCGGAACCATACGGCCGTCCGGGTAGGACTCCTGAGCGCTGTCTTGGCTTCCCTGCTCACTTCGGTGCCCATGCCCATGTTCATCAACGTGCTGTGGCTTACCGTCTGTCTGGTTGGGGCGGGCTTCTTCGCCGTCTATCTTTACCGCCGCCGCACCGGCCAGGATCTGTCGGCCCGCATGGGCGCGCGGATGGGCTGGATCACGGGCATTTTCTGTTTCCTGATCGCCACGGTCTTTTTCACGATCACCGTCATCATCATCTCGACGCACGGCGGGCTTGCCGCCTACTACCGGGAACAGTTGGCCGGGCAGGCGGCCACGGGCATCGACGTGGAGGAACTTGTCTCAGTGCTCGAAACCCCGGCTGGAATGGCATCGGTTCTCTTCTTTACCCTGGCGGTCCTGTTCATCCTGTTCACCCTGTTGCCGACGTTGGGCGGGATGATGGGGGCGAAGGTCCTCGAGAAGGAGTAACTCTCTCGTTGAGCTGCGCGCCGGCGCGGTCCCCGGCCGACTGCTTTACCAGGGCGACGCCGGCGAAGATCACCAGCATCGCCGCCGTCTCTCTCCAGCCGAAAGGCTCCCGGTAGACCAGCCATCCCAGCACGGCCGCCACCACCGGGTTGATGTAGGTGTGCAATGTCACCACGGCAATGCTGAGCTTCTTCAGCGCGTAGACATACGAGGTGTAACCGACGACGGAGCCGAAGGCCACCAGATAGAGCACGGCTCCGGCGCCGCGGAGGTCCCAATTGTACGGCCGGCTCCCGGAAGCCAGAGCCGGCAGGAGAAACGCCAGGCCGGCGGCAAGCTGTTGCAAGCCCCCGCTGAGTATCGGGTGAAGGTGCGGAATCCGCCGGCGCTGCGCCACCGAGGCGAAGCCCCACGCCAGGCAGCCGACCTGTAGTACGAGGAAACCCTTCACAACGTCGCCCGAAAACCCCGCCCGCCAGGCATCCGGCCCCACCAGCAGAGCCGTTCCAGCCAGGCCGATCAGCATCCCGGTCGCGGTCGGCGCCCGCAACGGCTCGCCGCCGGGGCTCAACGCCTCCATCAGCGCCATCCAGAACGGCGAGGTCGTCACCAGGAGAGCAGCCAGGCTGCTGGGGATCCACAGCTCCGCGTAGGTCAGGCAGCCGTTGCCCAGCCCCAGCGCCAGGAATCCATACAGAGCCGAGTAGAGAACATCACGCCGGCTCGGGCCGGGCAGCCCGGCCGCCCACGCTGCTAGCAGCAGCAGGAGCCCCGACACGGTGAACCGGGTCCCCACGAGCAACCACGGGGGGAAGCTTTCGAGCGCCATCCGGATGGCCAGGTAGGTCGTGCCCCAGAAAAAACAAACCGACAGCAGGGCGGCGTAGGGAAGCAGCAGCGGGTGGCGGAACAACACCCCAGAATACTACCCCCGGCGCCCGCCGGAGAATCCGCCGGGCAGACAGGACACCGGCCGCGTCACCGGCGGCGGAAGGGAGGGGGCGGAGGCGTTCTTAGGGAACTTCGGCCGGCCGTCCAGCCCTGACCGGCTCGAAGGTTACCCTCGGAGGGTACTTGCCAGTAGCACGGAGGAGGAATGCCCTGGCCAACGCCTCCGCCTGTCGGAGTCCGGACCGGAACCGATTACCGCTCCGGCCCGGTCTGACTACGCATTCTCGAGTGTGACTGCTGATATTAGAGCAAATCCGTCGCCACCATGCAACTTGGCCGAAACGGTGCAGTTCCTGAACACGCGGTGAGCCTCGGCGGTGGACTTCCCCCAACCTGGGGCATTCCACCGGCGGTATTTCGCCCAGCGCACGCTCCATCCCTCAGATGGTCATGGCCATGAAGCCGCCGTCCACCCGGACGATCGCTCCGGTGACGAAAGAGGCAGCTTTGTCGGACGCCAGGAAGATCGTGACGCCGACGAGCTCCGACGGTTCGCCGAAACGGTTCATCGGCGTGTGCTTCATGATCTGTTCCACCCGCTCCGGCGTCAGCACCTTGCGGTTCTGCTCGGCGGGGAAGAAGCCCGGCAGGATCGCGTTTACCCGCACCTTGTAAGGCGCGAACTCCCGGGCCAGGAACATCGTAATCTGGTTCACCCCTCCCTTGGCTACGCTGTAGGTGAACACCTTCGATAGCGGCGGGCCCGAAGAGGCCGAGGAGATGTTGATGATCGACCCGCCCCGGCCGGCTTCCACCATTTGCTTCCCGAACACTTGGCACGCCAGGAAGACGCTTTTGAGATCCACGTCCAGGATCTTGTGCCACTCCTCTTCCGTGATCTCGAAAAACGGCGTCGCCGAGTTGATGCCCGCGGCGTTGATCAGGATATCCACGTGGCCGAATTCTTTCAGGATCGCCTCCAGCGCACTCTCCAGCTCATCCCGGCGCGTGGCGTCCACTTTCAGGGCCTGGGCGCGCCGGCCCAGAGACCGCACCGCCTCGGCCTTTTTTTCCGCGTTTTCCAGATTGAAATCGAGAACGCTCACGTCCGCGCCCGCCGAGGCCAACCCCAGGGCCATCTCGCCGGCCAGGACGCCTCCGCCCCCGATCACGGCGGCGACTTTGTCGTTTAACGAAAACAGATCTTCATACATGAACTTCTTGCCACTCCTCGTGTCTGTTGTATCACGACCAGGGGGCCCGCTTTGCGGGTCGGTTCTGCTTCCCCGGGACGCCCCGGCGGTACTAGAGCACGGTGGCTCGTTGGTACCGCAACTGGTTCAGGGATAGTACTCTTGCCGCTTCCAGGTAGAGGTCTGACACTGGTAGATAGCACGAGGCCATGAAGCGGACCGACCTCGAGTTCTGGCGCGCGCGGGAAGTGGCGCGCCTGCTCGCGCTGGTGGAGGGCGAGCGGCGCTACTATCAGGAAATCCTTGCCGCTCTTCCGGTTGGCGTCGCCGTCCTCGACGCCCGCCTCGGCTTCCTCATGGCCAACCGCTCTTTCCGCGCCATCTTCGGTCTCGCCGGCGAAGGGCTGGCGCGGGCGCGGCTGGAAGACTTCTTCCCCGCCGGCGAGGTTCCGGCTTGGGCCCGGCAGGTGCTCGAGAGTGGATCGCCGAGAGTGAATGTTCGCATCGACTACCCGGTCGAGGAACGGACCAGGCCTTTGCTCGTTTCTTTGCTGCCGTTCCGGAGCTGGGACGAGGACGCCGCCCCCGAACTTCTGCTGGTGGTCTTCGACGCCGAAACCGGGAGCGGGGCGGCCGCCGCCTGCGCTGCGGTCCATCCTCTGCTTCGCTCGGTGGACGCGGTCATCTGGGAGAAGGATCCCGACACGCTGGGATTCACCCATCTGAGCGGGCCGGCCGAGGCGGTGCTCGGTTATCCGGCGGAGGCGTGGCTGGCCTCGCCCGCGTTCTTCACCGAACGGATTCATCCCGAGGACCGCGATTGGGTTGCAGCGTTCTATCGCGCCTCGCTTGCGAGCCGGGACCGGCGCAGTTGCGAGTACCGTTTGCAGGCCGCCGCCGGGCGCACCATCTGGGTGTGCGATGTCTTCCGCGCCCTTGGCGGCGAATCCGGAAAGCCTCTGAAACTCGCCGGCGTCACTACCGAGATCACCCAGCGGAAGCTGCTCGAGGAGCAACTCATCCGGAGCGAACGGCTGGCGGCTCTGAACCGGATGGCGGGCCGGGTGACGCACGAGTGCAACAATCTGCTGATGATTGCCGGCGGCTACAGCGAGGACCTGCTTGCCAACCTGCCCCCGGAGAGCCCGCTCCGGGAGAACGTCGAGCAGATCGTCGGGGCGACCGACAGACTCTCCCGCTTCACGGGCGAGCTCTTACGGTTCGTCCGCCGGCCGGAACTCGCGCCGGAACCCATTGAAGTCAATGCCTTCCTCGGCAAACTCGAGAACGCGGTCCGCCGGCGGCTCGGCGAGCGCATCGGCCTCGAACTGCGTCTGGCGCCCGAGGCCGGGAAGGTCAGCGCCGATCCGCAAGCGCTCGGCGACGTGATTCTGACTTTCGCCGCCCGGGCGCGAGAGGCGATGCCCGGGGGCGGACGGTGGGTGGTGGAGACCCTCCAGGCTGAAGTCGCCCACGCGGCGCCGCCCGGAGCCGGGATGCTGAAACCCGGCGTGTACATCGGCATCGCGCTGACCGATACGGGAGCTCCTCCTGGGGACGAGCCCCGCCGCAGCCTGTTCGATCCGGCTGTCGGCGAAGAGCGGCCAGGTCCCGACTTGGCCGCCGCCTACCGGGTGGTGAAACAGCTCGGCGGCGAAATCGAGGTGGAGGCTTCCGTGGAAGGCGGAACCCGGTTCACCATCCTGCTGCCGGCTGTCGAACCGGCCCCTGCCGCCGGGGCGGTAGCCGCAGAGCCCTCCGAGGCGCCGCAAGCTCCTCCTCCCAGGACCGTGCTCTTGGCCGAAGACGAAGAGGGGATCCGGAAACTGGTCGCCCGGTTCCTGCGCAAGCAGGGATTCGAGGTCCTCGAGGCGCCCAGCGGCGAGGAGGCCCTTCGGCTGGCCGAATCCCGCGAAACCCCGATCGACCTGCTTGTCGCCGATATCCAGCTCGGCGGCCTCCGGGGCGATGAACTGGCCCGTCGGCTCCAGGTCCGCCGGCCCGAGACTAAGGTGTTGCTCGTCTCCGGCTATACGGGCGACGAGCTGGACCGCAGCTTCGCCTTGCCGGAAGGGGCGGAGTTCCTCGAGAAGCCGTTCTCGCTCACCAAACTGCTCGAGAAGGTCCGGTCTCTTCTCGCGCCCCGTTGAGAGCGGCGCGGCTGCGGCAGAAAGCCCGGTCCAGCGTCGATTCGGTGCGCTAACCGTTGGCGCTGTAATCAGTTAACCAGCTCGAGAGGCCGCCTGGCCCGGACTGTGCCTTAGAACTGTGGTAGGGGCGGGCGGCGCCTTCACCGGTTGCTGTCCGAATGTTGGCTGGTGGACCCGGGAACTCGGGAAGCGCCCGGCCATCACAGTGAGCGGCAGACGGAACATGGCGGAATCGGCGTACTGCGCCCGGCGCCCGGGTTACGACACGACGCCGGCGACTTCGAGCAAGCTGGCAGGCGGCAGCAGCACGCCTAGCAAAAGTTTCAGGAACACCAGCAGGATCAGCGTGGCGAGCAACGCCATCAATTTCTGGCCGCTCACCAGCCGGCTTAGGCGGGCGCCGAGTTGCGCGCCGACCGTCGAACCGACGGCCAACAGCAGCACCAGTACGATGTCCACCGTGTGGTTTTCCTGCGCTTGTAACATGGCCACGCCTGAGCAGGTGACCAGGATCTGGAACAGATCCGTCCCCACCGCGACGTGAACCGGCATGCCCAGCAGGTAGACCATCATCGGCACCATCATGAAACCGCCGCCCACACCCATGATGGCCGTCAAAGTTCCCACCGCCATGCCCATCAAAAAGGGGATATATACCGGCTGGCGGATCCCGGAACGGGAGAAGGTGGCCTGTAGAGGCAACCGGGCGAACAAACGCCCGTGCACCCGGCCGGCGCTCTCTTGCAAAGACTTTCGGCGGTGGGAAAGCACTGAGCGGACGAAGATCATCGTCCCAACAGTGCCCAGCAGCACGAGGTAGGCAAGGATGATGAGCAGATCCGCATTTCCGAGCAGCCGCAGAACGTGGATCAGATGGACGCCCACCGCGGCTCCGAGCAGACCTCCGGGCACGACCAGTGCGCCGAGCTTCGCATCGACGTGGCCGAGGCGAAAATGGGCGGCGGCCCCCGACGAGGAAGTGGCGATGATGGCCGTGGCTCCGGAGGCGGTGGCCACGGTCGGAGGGATGCCGAGCATGATGAGGGTGGGGGATTGCAAGAACCCGCCGCCGACGCCGAGCAATCCGGAAAGCGTCCCCACCAACAGCCCGAGTCCGATGAGGACAGGCAGGCTGAAGCTCAGGCCCGCCACTGGGAGCAACACTGACATCGTCCCACCACTGCTCGCGCCGTTCCGGCGCGAATCTGACATCAATTATACGTTTCCGCCGCCGAGAGTTACAACGCGGCCGGAATCCGTATCTCGCGGCAAGGGTGGGCCCGGTCGGTGGACACGGTGCAAACAGCGGCTTCTGCGCGGAAGGGCGTCGGGACGGCCGCGCCACGTCGCGCAGCGCCTCCCGATGGGGTTCTCCGGACGTTTCTTCGAAAAGCAGCCCCCCGGGGCAGTCCCTGTGACGTCGGGTGATCATCCGCGTGGTTCCCCGGGCTGCTCCGCGCCGCCGGGATCTCCCGCCGCGATGTCGCGATCACGAGACGACACCGGCGACTTCAAGCAGACTGGCGGGCGGCAGCAGAACGCCCAGCAACAACTTCAGGAAGACCAGCAGCATCAGCGTGGCGAGCAGCATCATCAACTTCTGTCCGCTGGCGAGCCGGCTCAGCCGGGCGCCAAGCTGGGCGCCGCCCGTCGAGCCCAGCGCCAGCAGCAGCACCAACACAATGTCGACGGTGTGGTTTTCTTGAGCCTGCAGCATCGCTACGCCCGAACAGGTGACCAGGATCTGGAACAAGCTCGTCCCCACGGCGACGTGGACGGGCATACCCAGCAGGTAGACCATCATCGGCACCATCACGAAGCCGCCGCCGACCCCCATGGTGGCCGTCAGGGTACCGACGGCCGCGCCCATCAAGAACGGTATGTATACCGGCTGGCGGATCCCGGAATGGGGGAACGTCATTTGCAGCGGCAACCGGTCGAAGAGATGGCCGTGCGGCTGACCGGCACCGGCTTCTGCGGGCTGCCGGCCGTGAGAGAAGACTGACCGGACGAATACCATGATTCCCACCGTGCCCAGGAGCACGAGATAGGCGAGAATGATGAGCAAGTTTGCATCTCCGAGCAGCCGTAGCACGTGGATCAGGTGGACGCCCGCCGCGGCTCCTAGCAAACCCCCGGGCACAAGCAATGCGCCCAGCTTGGCATCGACGTGGCCGAGGCGGAAGTGGGCGGCAGTCCCCGATGAGGAGGTGGCGATCATCGCCGTGGCTCCGGAAGCGGTGGCCACCGTCGGCGGGATGCCGAGCATGATCAGCGCCGGTGACTGCAAGAATCCGCCACCCACCCCCAGCAGTCCGGACAGCGTCCCTACCAGCAGCCCGAGTCCAACGAGGACCGGCAGACTGATGCTCAAGCCCGCCACTGGGAGTAAGACCGCCATGGTCCCCTCCGCTTCGCACGGCGCTGTGGCGCCCCACGTCGATTATACGCCTCGGTGGCCCTCGTGGACCCTTTGTTGTGCCCCTTCGGCCGCTTGCGCCGACGGCGGTCCGTCGGGGCTTTCTTTCTTTGCCGCTCCGAAGCTGTTTGCTGGCCGTGGTTTCGCCAGCAGTTCGCAGGAGCGTAGTACGGGCCGCCGGTGACGGCTGGCGGGCAGCAGGCGTCACGCATCTCTCCATCGTACAGAAAACAAACAACTTATAAGTTTCACCGCTTGCTTGCTCTCAACTGCCACAGCCGTCACGCGGCGCTCGCTGGCCCTGGTGGCGTGGTGGCCGTCGGCTGCCGGGAACCCGGGGCGTGGAAAGATAATGAGTCAATGGCTCGGCGGAATCCGTATACCAGAATGAGGGAACCAAGGACGGGATGGGCGGCGTGACGCTGACACAGCTTCCGGCAGCGGCGCTGGGCTCGCACGAGGAGACCGGCTTCGCCGATCTCGTGCGCCGGCACCAGGCAATGGTCTACTCGATCGCCTACCATTTCCTGGGCGACCCGGCCCTGGCTGAAGAGCTGGCCCAGGACGTCTTCCTGCAGCTCTTCCACCACCTGCCGCGGCTCGAGTCGCCGCGGCACGCGGCGAACTGGTTGCGCCGCGTCGCCTGCCACCGGGCCATTGACTTCGCCCGCAAGCGTTCGCTGGTCCGCGAAGTGGATCTGGGGTCAGTTCCGGAACCGTCGATTGCGGCCGCTGAACCCGATCCACTGCTCAACGAGAAGCTGCGGCGGCTGGTGGCCTCGCTCCCGGAGAAACAACGGCTCCTGGTGATCCTCCGCTATCAGGAGGAGATGGAACCGCGGGAGATCGCCGAGGTCTTGAAAATGAGGCTGCCGACGGTCCGAACGCAGTTGTCCCGTGCGTTGGCGCTGCTTCGGAAAAAGGCCGGCGAGCTGTTCGGCGCCGGTGGATTTCGAGAGCCGGCGCGGCAGGGCAGGGAGGTGGATTGATGGATCGCTTCGAGAGACAGCTCCATCAGGCGCTGCGGCGGGTCGATCCGCCGCCCGGATTCGCCGAGGCGGTGATCGGACGGGCTGCCGCGGAGCCCAAACCAGGCCGTTGGCGGGGTCTCGCCGGGATCTTTCAGATGCCCGCGCGGCGATGGGCCGTCGCTACGGTCGCCGGCCTGGTGCTGTTGGCCGGCATCGGCTACGAGCGGGAAATGCGCCGGCGCCAGGGCGAGTTGGCCAGCCGCCAGGTGATCGAGGCGCTCGAGATAACCGCCGAACAGTTCCAGATCGCGCGGCGGCACGTCCAGCGGCTCAGTGCGGTCTGGGAAACTGCCGGAGAAGGGAGTCAGCAATGAAACAATCCATCCTGTTTCTGGCGTTGGCCGGGGCCGTCTGGGCCGCGCCGCAGGACATCCGCTTCCCCGCCAGCTTCGAGAAGCTGGCCGAGAAGGCGGAAGAAGCGGTGAATATCAACCTCGACGCCGACATGCTCGGTCTGGCGGCGAACTTCCTCTCCGACGGCAAGGCCGACCAGAAGCAAGTCAAGGAGATCGTCAAGGGCCTGAAGGGGATTTACATCCGGAGCTTCGAGTTTGCCCGGGCGGGCCAATACTCTATGGACGTCGTCGAAGAGATCGAAGAACAGCTGAAGCCGCCCGAGTGGGTCCCGGTGATCAGCGTCCAGAGCAAAAAGAGGGGCGGCGACAACGCCCGCATCTACTTCCGCCGGGAGAACGGCAAGATCTCCGGCATCACCATCGTCTCGGCGGAGCCCAAACAGCTCACGGTGGTGCACATTATCGGGCTGCTCGAGCCGGGCGACCTGGCGAAGCTCGGGGGCAACTTCGGCATTCCCGACATGAGTTGGGGACCCGCCGTGAAGGGCGATGAGAAGTGAGAAAGAGGAGGAGACAGGAGCCGGGGAACGGGTGGGGCGGCGTCCGGCCGCAACCGGCTTTTCCCTGTTACAACTTCCTGGTATTGTGAAACTAGCGGGCGGCCCGTGGGGCGCGCCTGCGAGGAGGGTGCGCATGAAAGCGCGGAGTATTCCACTGTCGTGTCTTGGTGTGTTTCTGGTCTCCGGCGCCTTCCTGTTGCCGTCGCTGGCCCAGCAGGCAGGCGAGCAAACGGCTCGGAAACTGAGTGCCCGGGAGATCTTCTATTCGGCTCCGAAGCTGGCGAAGAAAAAGCCGGCGCGGAAGCCTGCGCCGCCCGTAAAACCACCGGTGGCGAAACCCGAGCCCAAGCCGGCGGATACCGGCGTGGACATTGCCGTAACCGCCCCGCCGAAGGTCCAGCCGCCAACGGCGCCTCCGGAGCCCGAGCCGGAACCCGCGACGCCCGCGGCCCCGCCTCCGGCTGCCGCGCCGGGCGGAGCGCAGTTCGTGCCCGCGTCGTTGAAGGAACCGGCGCCGATCGGGGTCCGCTGCAGCGTGCTGCGTCGCGTCGGGCCGTCGGAGCTGATCGAGGTCGATCCCGACCAGGTCTTCCGCGCCGGCGACCGCATCAAACTGCGCGTCGAGGCCAACGAAGACGGGTATCTCTACATCGTGACGCGCGGCTCCAGCGGCGTCTGGAAGCCATTGTTCCCGTCGCCGCAGATTGCCGGCGGCAACAACTATGTCGAGGCCGGCCGGACTTATGACATCCCGCCGGGCCATGTCTTCACCTTCGACGAGCAGCCCGGCGAGGAAAAGATCTTCGTCGTCTTCTCGCGGACGCCGGTGACGGACCTCGAGGCGCTCATCTACGACCTGGGCAAGGGAGGCGGCACGCCGTCGAATGCGCCGAAGCCGGCCAAGCCCGCCGGCGGGGGCAAGATCCTGCTCGCCCAGAACATGGTCCACATCGAGGATGATCTGGTCAGCCGGCTGCGGAACGCCTACGCCCGCGATCTGATCATCGAGAAGGTCAGCGAGGCCGAGCCCGGGCCGGAGAAGGAAGCGGCGATCTACGCCGTCTCGACGGCGAGCTCTACCGATTCCCGCGTGGTTCTCGACCTGACCCTGCTGCACCGGTGACATGCGAGTTCGAACGATTCTCTGCTGCCTGTGGGGCGCGGCTGTCTTTTACGCTCAGCAGCCCGCGCCCGATACCCACCGGATGCAGATCACCTTGGAGCGGCAAACCGAAAACGGCGCCTGGGAGGTGATCGATCCCGGCCTGGTGCTCCAGAAGGGTGACAAAGTGCGCTTCCGCTTCCAGGCCAATTTCGACGGCTACCTCTACGTGATGAACCAGGGCACCAGCGGCCGGTACGAGCTACTGTTCCCCCGCGAGGAGACCGGTGAGGACAACCGCATTGAGGCCGGCGTCGAGTACCGGATCCCGGCGACGCAGGCCTGGTTCCGCATCGACGGGCCGCCGGGCCACGACATCGTCTATTGGATGGTGACGCCGCTCAAACTGGGCGGCGCGCCGAAATACCGCCCGCTGCCGCCTCCGCCGAAGCCGCTGCCCCCGCCGGCGAACCTGCTGCCGCGTTGCGACGATTCGATCTTTCGGGCCCGCGGCGTCTGCATAGACTCTTCGGCCGGGCCACGCCAGGTAGGCAAGGAAGAAGATTTGCCGCCGAATCTGGCCCGCGTGCCGGAGCTTCGCAGCCGGGAACTGGTGATCATGCGGAAGGGCGAGGAAGCGGTGATCTCATCGCCGGCCGTCGCCCAGGCACCGGTGCTGTACGAGTTCCGCATCGCGCACAAATAAGGGGGGAGAGGCCATGTGGAAACCGCTGATCGCTTGGAACCTGATCCTGGCCGCCACAGCCGCGGCAGGTCTCGGACAGCAAAAGCCCGCCACCCAAGAGCGCGATCTGCGCGTCGAGGCCGACACCACCGAGACCCGGCCCTTGATCCCTGAGCCGGGCAAGGTGGTGATCCCCCGCAGCTACGCCGTGGTGATCGGAATTTCGAAGTACCAGAACCTCTCCGCTGAACAGCAGCTCCATTTCGCCGAGCGGGACGCCCAGGCGATGTATTCGATCCTGATCAGCCCCGAGGGCGGCAACTTCCGCGCCGAGAACGTCCACCGGCTCATCGGGCCGGATGCCACACTAGCGAACCTGAAGCGCGAGCTCGAAGAATGGCTGCCTTCGGTAGCCAAGCCTGAGGACCGCGTGCTCGTCTACTTCGCCGGGCACGGCTTCGTCGTAAACGGCACGCCATACCTGGCGCCGTACGACTTCAAGGTTGACGACGTCGCCGCCACGGCTTACCCGATGGAGCGGCTGGGCAAGGTCTTCGGCTCCAAGATCCAGGCCAAGTGGAAAGTGCTGATCACCGACTCCTGCCACAGCGGCGCTATCACGCCCGAAGCGGCGGCCCGGACAATCAACCGTTCCCTGCTCGATCTCAGCACCTCGATCTTTTCGCTCACCGCCAGCCGCGACCGCGAGCGCTCCTTCGAGAGCGAGGATTGGGGAGGCGGCCACGGGATCTTCACTTACTACGTGGTCCGCGGTCTGGAAGGCGCTGCTGACGACAACGGCGACGGCATCGTGACGGCGGATGAGTTGGCCGAGTACGTCCACCGCAACGTGCGCGAGGCTACCGGCGGCCGCCAGAACCCGACCTCTGAGCGGGGCAGCTTCGATCCCAACATGCTGCTGGCTTACGTGCCGAGCCGCATCCGGGCCCCCGAGCCTGCCGCGCCGAAGTTCGGCGCCCTCATCTTCGAGACCAACATGGACGGCGTCGAGGTCTTCGTGGACGGCAAGAGCGTCGGCGTGGTGAACCGCGACAAGCCCCTGCGGCTGCCCGGCCTGACCCCCGGCGCCCACACGATCAAAGCCGTCAAACAGGGTTATGAGCCGGACGGTCCGCGCGAGGAGATGGTCTATCCGGGGCAGGAGAAGACCGTCAGCATCAAGATTCTGATCCTCAGGCGCCGCAACCGCGCGGCGGTGGAAGCCTTCGACAAAGGTCTCGAGTACTACCAGCGGGGTTTCGCCAATAACTATCGCAAGGCGGTCCGCCACTTCCTCCGGGCGCTGGAGATCGACCCGAAGTATAGTCAGGCGGCCCTCTATCTCGGCCGCACCTACAATGCCCTTTACGAAGAGCAGAAGGCCCAGGAGTATTTCCGGAAAGCCATCGAAATCGATCCGGACTATATGGAGGCCCGGGCCAGCTACGCCGGCATGCTGCTCGACATCGGCGACGTCGATGAGGCGATTCGACAACTCAACGTCGTCGTCCAGCGCCGCCCCGACGATGAAGTGGCGCTCTATCTGCAGGCCCAGGCCTTCCGGATGAAGGGGATGTATGAAGAATCGATCAAGGCGGCCCGGCGCTCGATCCGGCTGGCGCCGAACAACCCCGAGGCCCATTTCTGGTTGGCCGAGAGCCTTCGCTTGAGCGGGCAGTACGGCGAGTCGATCCCCGAGTACGAGGAGTACCTGCGCTTGAGCGACTTCAACAGCAAACTCGCCGGGAAGCTGAACTATTACGTGCTCGGCTTCCTGATTGGCCACGGCAAGAAGAAGCGCGCCGCGCAGCAGGACATCTGGCGCGACCTGCGCAGCCTGGCCTACTTCGGCATCTGCGACGCCAACCGCAAACTGAAGAAATACGAAGAAGCGATCCGCTATTGCCGCAAATCGCTCTCCTACGATCCGCAGGATCCTTACGTCCACTACGCCCTGGGGCTGGCTTACGCCCGCGAGGCTCAGAATGAGGGCAGCGTTGAACTGCTTGCCGCCGCGTGCAAGCACTTCCGCGCCATGCTCGACATCAACCCTTATATGGCGGAAGCCGACTACGCCCGCAAGAACATCGCCAGCATCCAGGGCTACCTGCCCTGCCAGTGAGCCGGTGCTTGTCCCGGCCGACTGCGCGCCCTACCGGATATAAAAGAGGCTGAGCCGGGGCAATCCTTGGGATTCGAGCAGCCGGCGCTCGAGAAACTGCTTTTCGAGCATGGCCAGTTGCTCGGCCGACATCTTGCCGCGGTACGGCCGCAGGTGGCGGTCCAGTTCTTTCCGGGCCTCGAAGAGCTCTTCGTCGGACTGCGCCAGCCGGGCGATGCTGGCCATCTTCTCCTCGAGGGCGCTCAGCCGCTGCTCGAGCTCCTCGAGATTCCCGTAGTGGGTTTCCAGATCGGCGAGGATCTTCTCGAGCCCCTGGGCCACCGGCGTGTAGACGTCGCCGCGGGAGCGCAGCATCTCGAGCCCTTGCTCGAGATGCCGGCGGACCTCGTCAATGGAGAACGGCGGGGCCGCCTCGCGGGCCGGCTGGGCCGGCTCCCGGCCGGCCATCCGCTCGGCTTCTTCCATGACCGCCTGAGCGCAGTAGGCCAGCGAGTTGATCATCCGGAACCTGGCCGAACGCTTCCGGGCGCGCCATGTCTCGAAGGCGCGGTCGATGCCCCGCAGGACGGCCTCGAGCGGCACCCCGGCGTTCTTCCAGCTCTCGATCAGCGCCCAGTCGAGCGGGGAGAGCAGGAACCAGCCGGTGCCGCGGGCGCGCTGGAAGTGCTCCTCGATCTCAGTGAAATAGTTGAAGTAGTTCAGCTCCCAGCGTTCCTCTTCCGTGCTCACTGCTTCCCCTTCAGCCGGGCCCAGATCAGCTCGAGCCCGCGCAGGGTGAGGTCCTCGTCCACGCTCTGGATCCGCCGCGATTCGGCGGCCACGAGTTTGGCCTCGCCGCCGGTGGCGACGACCTTGGTCGCGTCTCCGAGCTCGGCAACCAGGCGGTCGAGAATCCCGTCCACCATCGAGACCATGCCGTGGTAGAGTCCCGACTGGATGCTACCCACGGTGCTGGTGCCGATCAGCTTCTCGGGACGCCTGAACTCGACCATCGGCAGGCGGGCGGTGCGGGCGAACAGGCCGGCCGTGGCGATGCCCACGCCCGGGCAGATGAGGCCGCCCAAGTAGCGGGCATCGGTCGAGATCACATCGAACGTGATGGCGGTGCCGAAGTCTACCACGACGCATGGGCCGCCGAAGCGGTGGTAGGCGGCGACGCTGTTCACCACCCGGTCGGCCCCGACTTCAGCCGGATTGTCGTAGGCGATCTCCAGGCCGGTGTCGGCCTCCGGAGTGACGAAGACCGCTTCCCGGTGAAAGTACTCCCGGGACATGGCCGCAAGTACTGGATCGAGCGGCGGCACGACGCTCGAGACGATCAGCCCGTCGATGGCCGCCAGGTCCAGGCCGGCCAGGGCGAAGAGGTTCCGCAACAGAATGCCCCACTCGTCGGCGGTCTGCTCGTGGACAGTTCGCAGCCGCCAGCGGTGTATCAGCTCCCCGTTGCGGAACACGCCGATCGTGATGTTCGTATTGCCGGCGTCGAGCGCGAGGAGCATATGCCACTAGTGTAAAGAACCGCCGCGGGGCGGCGGACGGCCCGGCACTTGCGGCTATTGGGGGCCTGAGGGGTTGCCGGTCGGCCGCTTCCGGCGGTGCTGGAGGAACCAGTTGTAGAGGTCCCAGCCCTCGTAGACGCGGTTCCAGACGCTGTGGCCCTGGTCCTCGTGGACGGTGAACCGCACCTCCGGGTGGCCCGCCTCTTCGAGCTGGACGGCGGAGCGCAGGATCCACTCCGGCCGCACCACGCGGTCCCGGCCCCCGGCGAAGATCCAGATCGGCAGCCGGGCTTCGGCGATCCGGACCACGGTCTTCGGGTTGGCCGCCCCGCAGACGGGCGCCACTGCCGCCCAACGGTAAGGGAAGGCTGCGGCGAAGTGGAACGTTCCGAACCCGCCGTAGCTCAGGCCGGTGACGTAGACGCGGTCCGGATCGGCGCGGAACTCGGCGAGCGTCCGGTCCACCATGTTCAGCACGTCCTTTTCGTAGACCCACCAGCCTTGCGGCGGACCCTCGTCGCCCCAGGGCGGCTCGACGCCGGTCGGCTCACGGCTCATCCGGGGCGCCTTCCGCGGGCCCGGCGGCCGCTTGCTCCGGGCCTCCTGCCGCGCTCGGCGCAGCTCCGGCTCGAGCGGCGGCATCTGCGGCGAAATGATGATGAAGGGCAGGTCGCGCCCCTTCACCCAGGCCTCCTTGAGCGGGCCGTGCTTGAGCACCCGGTCCAGCTCCTTCTTGCCGTCGCCGCGCTCGCCGCCGCCGTGCAGGAACAGGATCACCGGCCAGAGTCTGCCTTTCTCGGTCTCGTAGCCCTTGGGCAGGTAGACGAAGTAGTCGCGCTCCCGGCCGGTCACCGTGCTGGTGTAGGAGCGGCGCAGCAACTGCCCCGCCGACCGGCCGTCCACCTGCGTGGCGGGCTGCGGCTGTGCCGATAGTCCGGTGGCGAGAACTCCCAGTGACAGGATCCAGCGCCCCGCGGCGCCAACGGTGCAGTTTCTCATGAGCGTTGCCTCCAAGGGCCGGCGGCGGCTTCGGTCCCGGCCGGCGGCCCATCCGGCTATTACATCACGGCTTGCCCTTCGAGGCCGTTATGAGAAAATATTCGCCCATGACTGGGACCCCTCAGCCTACGCTCGCCGACTACGAGACCCGATTCGCCGGGCGCCACCGGCTCCACGACGTCGTCGCCTACTGGGCGCGGCGCAAGCCGGACGCGCCGGCGGTGATCCACCACGACCGGGGCGTAGCCGACACCTGGAGAGAGTTCGACGAAGCCACGGCGCGCCTCGCTGCCGCGCTTCTCGAGCTAGGCCTCGGCAAGGGTGACTTCCTGGCCACGTCGCTGCCGTTCACCCGCGAGCACATCCTGCTGGAGTACGCCTGCTTCCGGATCGGGGCGGTGCACGTGCCGCTCGACTTGCGGCTCTCGCCGGAAGAGGTGCTGCGGAGCGTCGCTCAGGTGCGGGCCGCCGGCTACGCCTTCCTGGGCAAGACGCGGGCGGCCGACTTCCGGGAGCTGGGACGGGCGGTGAAGGCCCACTGCCCGTCGGTGCGGGTCCTGCTGCAGTTCTCGCCCGAGGAGGAGACGATCGAAGGGGCCGAGCCCTACGCCGCCGTCGCCCGCCGCATGGCCGGGGCCGGATCGGAGGCGCTGGGGGCCGTGGCCGAGGCGTCCGGGCAGGTGCGCGAGGACGACGGCGCCCAGGTGATCTTCACCACCGGCTCCACCGGGGCGCCCAAGCCGGCCCTGCTCACGCACCGCTCCATCACCGTCCAGAACATGTGCCTCGGGGCGGCCTTCTTCCGTGAAGACTGGCGCGTGCTGGTGAACCTGCCCCCGTCGCACGTGGGCGGCCAGGCCGAGCTATTGATGACGACGCTGTTTACCGGGGCCACGGCGGTGGTGCTCGAGATCTTCGATGCGGCCCGCTCGCTCGAGGCCATCCAGAAGCACAAGGTCCAACTGATCGGCCAGATCCCGGCGATGTTCCAGCTCGAATGGCGGCTGGGCAGCTACGGCTCCTACGAGCTGTCGAGTCTGGAGGCGGTGGTCTACGGCGGCCAGGCCGCGCCCCGGCCGATGCTCGAGAAGATGCGTACCATGGCCCCGGGCGTGGCCACCGGCTTGGGGCTGACCGAGGCGTCGGGCTTCTGCACCTATACGCCGGTCACCGGCGACGTCGATGAGGTAGCTCGCTCGCTGGGCTACGACATGCCGGCATACCGGATGTCGATCCGGCGGCCGATGACCGAAGACGGCAGCGCGGGCGAGGAGCTTCCCGACGGGGAGACCGGGCACGTCTGCTTCCAGGGGCCTCAGACCTTCGCCGGCTATGTCAATAATCCCGAGGCCACGAGGCGGACCCTTTCCTCCGACGGCGTCCTCTACACCGGCGACATGGGCTACCGGGACGCCGGCGGGCTTCACCTCGCCGGGCGCTCCCGCTGGGTGATGAAGCCCCGCGGCTACCAGGTCTTCCCGGGACAGGTGGAGGAGCACTTCCTGAAGCTCTCGGACCGGGTGGCCGCCTGCGGGGCGGTGGGCGTGGAGCACGGCCTGTTCACCGAGGGTATCGTGGCCTTCGTCGAGAAGAAACCGGGCGCCGAGCTGACCGTGGCCGAGCTCAAGCGCTACGCCCGCTCCCTGACCGGCTACATGCGGCCGCAGCACTACGTGGTCCTGGAGCCGGGAGCGATGCCGTTGAACCGCGTGGCCAAAACCGACTACGTCCGGCTGGCCGAGATGGCGCGGCAGGAGGTGGAGCGGCTGCGGGCGGCCGGCCAGTGGGACGGCTGAGGCCCGGCGGCCCGGCAGGGCGGATCAGCCCCGGACGCTGGCGGACGGGATGCGCTTGACGATGTCGCGGAACTGCTCCTCGCTCTCGCAGCCCACCGTGAAGCAATCGACGAAGTCCTGGGCGAGCTGGAACTGGAGGAACTCGTCGATGCGGTCCGGATGCATGCCGAGGCCCAGGACCTTCATGCCGATGATGCCCTTGCCGTTGCGCTTCATCTTCTGAAGCACCGGGATCACCTGGTCCGGGCTGGCGTCCATGCGGATGCCGTCGGGGTTCAAGCGGACCAGGTCCACCTCGATCCAGGGATGCTCGGCGGCCACCTTCAGCGCCTCCAGCGAGTGGCACGAGATGCCCACCGTCTTGACGATGCCCTTCTGCTGGGCCTCGCTCAGGACCTCCATGGCGCCCTTGCGGGCCTCAGGCCAGTTCGGGCGGGTCTCGGCATGCAGCAGTACGATGTCGAGATAATCGGTGCCGATCTCGCGCCGGAAGCGGTCCAGATCTTCTTTCATGTCCCTGGCCGAGTCCGAGATGGTCTTGGTCATGATGGCGACCTTCTCGCGCGGCACGCGATTTAGGGCCTCTTTGAGGTGTGGATGGGAGCCGTACTGGTCGGCCGAGTCCCAGAAAGTGACGCCCTCGTCGAAGCCGGCTTCGAGCAGCTCGGCAAGCCCCCGCACCCCGAGCTTGCGGGTCTGGTTGGAACTGCCGCCCCAGCCCCGGGTCCCGGTTCCGATGGCCATGCGGCTCAGCTCGAGCTTGCGCGGCCCCAGTTGAACGCGGTCGTTGGCGTGTTTCTTGGCGCCGGCGATGGCCCCGAACGGGAAGGCCGCGGCCAGCCCGGCTTTGAGGAAGGATCGTCGTTTCATGGTCCCCTCTGTTCAGCAGTAGTTCCGATGGCGGCGGCCGGCCTGCTTCGCCGGAGCGCCTGTGGCCATCATAAACAAATCGGGGCTCCGGTGGGCGGGCGGCGCGCTTCCCGTAAAGCTCTTAGTACGAACAGCCGAAGAGTAAGGTAAGGGCAATACGTGTGCAAACCTTGTGTCCGAGGGCGGACGGCCGCGCGCCGGTTGACAACCCCGATGGGGATTACCGGTACGGGAGTACCCTCAATTGACGTAGTACTAGGCCCGGCATAGAATCATAGAATTGTCAGGGAGCAGTGGTAGGGAATCAACCATGAAATCAGCCAGCACCACACCGGACGCTTCCGCCGGCCCGGCGGATCAACCCGATAAGGCAGTGAAGAAGACGATCCGGGTGATGGTCGCGGACGATCATCCGATCGTCAGGGAAGGAATCAGGAAGCTTCTGGAACTCGAAGAGGACATCGAAGTCGTGGCCGAGGCGAGCGACGGCCGCGAAGTTCTGGAGACCGTTAAAGAAACCAACCCCGACATCGTGTTGCTGGACCTCAAGATGCCCGGCCTGGACGGGCTGAGCGTATTACAGACCCTGCAGCACTTGAAGACCGGTTGCAAGACGATCGTACTGACCGCGTCAGAAGACAAGAACGAGTGGGTCCAGGCCATGAAACTCGGCTGTTCTGGAATCGTGGTAAAGCAGACTCCGCCGGAACTCATCGTCAAGAGCATTCGCAAGGTACACGAAGGCGAGATCTGGCTGGATTCGCATACCACCGCCGCGGTGATGCGCCAGTTCGCCTCTCCAGACGGCGGCGGCCGCCGGCGCGGACGCGGCCGTTCCCCTCTGAGCAACCGCGAGCGCGAGATCGTCGCCCTCGTGGCGCAGGGTTATCGGAACCGGGAGATGGCCGAGAAGATGTTCATCAGCGAGCAGACCGTCAAGAACCACCTGCACAACATTTTCGACAAGCTCGGCGTCTCGGACCGCCTGGAACTCGCCCTTTACGCCATCCACAAAGGACTCCATCTGGGGCCCGACGAACAGCAGTAGCCTCCGGCCTGTCCGCCGACCCTCTCCAGTCGCCGGACCGCGGCTCCATGCGGGATATTCCTATCGCCGATTCTGAGCGGCAGCCTCCCTCCGCGGCCCCGCTTCATTCCGCGGCCCCGCTTCATTGCCAACCCCATAGGCTGCGGCATGTCGCAGATCCTGTGCTAGCCATCTCCAGCGCGGGAGAAGTTCCTTCTTTGCAATAAGTTCGGCGGCCTGGCGCGACCGGTCGAGGCCGTGTGGAGCATCTTTGCGCCGAACCATTGCCAGTACTTGACACTGTCACGTGTGTCCGCTATGCTGGCAGTGTGAGAGGACGGCTGCCATGAGCGTCGTTCCAGCCGGACGCAGGTGGACGCTGGCGGAGCTGGCCGAAGAAAGCGGCGTGGCGCCGCGGACGATCCGGTACTACATCGCCCGCGGGCTGCTCGAAGGCCCTCTGGAGCGGGGCCGGAAGGCGGCCTACGGCGAGCGCCACCTGGAGAGGCTGCGCAAGATCCGGGAGCTGCAGGAGCAGGGGCTGCCGCTGGCGGTGATCGCTCACGTTTTGAATGGAAAAGATGCGGCTGGCTCACTGCCTGAGCCAGTCGTCGTGGAGACTTATCAGGTGGCGCCCGACGTCACGGTGCAGGTGCGCGCCGGATGCGCCCCCTGGCGGAAGAAGCTGATCCGCGAAGCGCTGCGCGATCTGGCGCGCCGGCTCGCGCAGCAGGAAGGAGGCCAGTAATTTGGGAGTTTCTTTGGACGAGATCGACACCGCGCCCCTCGGCCCAGTGGCCGCTCGGGACGGAGCGCCAGTCGAACTGGCGATGCAACAACTGTTTCTGACCGGCGAGCTGTTTGCGGCCGGGGGGCGTCTGGTGGTGCGCCACAGTTTCGTGGCTTCCGGCTCCACCCCGGTGGAGGCGGTCTACCCGTTCCAACTGCCCCGGGACGCGGCGCTGCGGAGGTTCCGCGTCGCGGGGCCGGACTTCTCGGTCCACTCCGAACTGCAACCCGCCGGAAAGGCGGCGGAAACCTACGAAAAGGGCCTGGCCGAAGGGCGGCTTGCGGCCATGGCCGGGATCTATCAGGACGGTCTGGTGAACCTGAGCGTCGGGAACCTGCGTCCCGGCGAGCCGGTGACCGTCTGGCTGGAGATCCTCTCCGGGGTCGATGTCCGCGACAACGGCTTCCGGTTCCGGTTCCCTTTTACTGTCGCGCCCTCCTACCACCCGCGGGCCAGGACGGTTTCGCCCGAGGAGGGGGTGGGGCAAATGGAGCTTCCCGAAGACGAGTTCGGCGACGCGCTGCTGCCCGAGTGGCGCACCGAGACGGCCGGGCTGCACGAGGTCGGATTCTCGTTGGGCATCCACCTGCCCGCCCAGTCCGGCGAGGTGTCGTCGCCGTCCCATCCGGTGAGGGTGCGCTTCGACGGCGGCAAGGCGCAGGTGAGTCTGGCGGGGGCCGGCGACGTGCCGAACCGGGACCTGGTGCTCGACGCCGGCTTCGGCGGGGAGGCCGGGCTGAAGGAACCGGCCGTGTTCAGCGGCCGGGGCAAGGACGGCCGGACGCACTTCGCGATCCTGGCGCCGTCGCGGTTCTTTGGCGAACGGCCGGACGCGGAAAGGGAAGTGGTCTTCGTTCTGGACCGGTCCGGCTCGATGGCAGGGGGCCCGATCCGGCAGGCCAAGAGTGCCTTGCTGGCCTGCCTGGGGGCGCTGAAAGAAACGGACCGGTTCGGGATCGTGGCCTTCGACGACGTAGTGGAGACTTTCGAGACATGTCTGGTCCCCGCCACGCGCGGCGGGCGCGACCGGGCTGAGGAGTGGCTCGAGGGGATCTACGCGCGAGGGGGAACCGAGCTTGCCGCCGGGGTTTCGGCCGCGGCCCGACTGACGAGCGGAGAAGGCAAGGGCGAGCTGTTCCTGATCACCGACGGCCAGGTCTGGGGGACCGACGCGATCCTGGCCGAGACCCGAGAGACCGGGGTGGCGATCCACTCCTTGGGTCTGGGTTCGGCGGCACAGGACCGTTTCCTGGCTTTGCTCGCCCGCCGCACGGGCGGCGTCTCGCGTTTCGTCTCCTTGCGCGAGCGAACGGACGCGGCGGCGCTGGAGTTGTTCGCGGCGGTCTCGGCCCCGGTGGCCGACGAGGTGCAAGTGCGTCTCGGCGGCGTGGAGAACGCAGTGATCGAACCCCCTCCAGCCAGGCGCGTCTTCGCCGGATCCCCGCTGGTGGTGTTCGGCTCCGCCAAGGGCGGCGGCGACATAGCTCTCGAAGTCCGCTTCCGCCGGGAAGGCGCCGCAGGGGAACGCCGGGCCGGGTTGCGCATCGACAGCGGCGCCGCGGACGAGACGCTGCGGCTGCTGCGTGGCGCGCGGCTGATCACCGAGGCCGAAAGCGGATTCGGCGCCGAGGAAGGGCAGACCGAGGATCTGCTCGAAGCCCAGACGGCGCGCCGGCGGCATGAGCGGCTGACGCGGCGCCTGGAGGCGCTCGGCCGCGAGTACGGCCTGGCGAACCGGGCGATGTCGCTGGTGGCGGTGGTCGAGCGCGCCGGCGACCGGCCGGGCGAGACGCCGCGGACTCAGGTGGTTCCTGTCGGCTTGCCGGAAGGCATGCGAATGCACGGCGTCTTTGCCCGAAGGGCGGTCCCGCACCGGGCGGGGAGTGGCAGCGATCTAGCAGCCGCGTGCACGGAGCCGACGGCAGGGGCGCGCGCGCGGCCTGATCCCGAGGAGCCCCTCTACGAGCGGGCGGCGCCGAGGCATGCCCGGTTCGAAAGGCCCGGCGATTTGGAGAGGCTCGCCGCTCTGGCGGCCCGCCTGGAGCCCGACGGCGGAATGCCGGGTGAGGATGACGAAGACCGCATCGGCGCTTCCTTGTGCGCATTGCTCGCCTTCGCCGAGCGCGGCAGCGGTCCGGGGCACGGGCCCTTCCGGCCCCACGTCCGGCGGCTCATCAAATTCCTGAGGGACGCGCTTCCGGGCGGCTTGCCGGAAGAGAAGCTGGAGGCGGCCGTGCGCATCATCGAACTGGTGAAAAAAGGCTGGCCCGTTCCCCCGAGGGATTGGCTGAGACTGGCGCGTCCGTCGCGGTCCTCTCTTCGCCGCAGGTGGGACGAGCTGCTGGCTGTCTTCTAACCCGCCCCATTCATCCTCGCGGCCGCTGCCGGCTTCGGCGACGGCGCTTGCCCAGCGCCAGCAGACCGAGCCCGGCGGCGGCCATCACCCATGTGCCGGGCTCGGGATTCTCCGTCAGCGAGGGGGCGCCGGCCCCGTCGAGGGGATCCAGCAGGAAGGCCATCCGCCGCCCGTTCCAGTAGCCTGATCCGGCGATCTGCCCGCGGTTGTTGACGGCGTAGGCCTCGGTGAGCTCCCAACCGGCGCCGGTCGGGATCAAGAGGTTCAGGTCGAGCAGCGCGCCAGCCCGGTAGAGGAAGGCGCGGCGGCGGCCGGAAGCGTCCCAGGACCAGCCCACTGAGTCGCCGGCGTCGTTGATCCCGTAGGCGAAGCTCGAGCCGCCGCCGAGCGTGCCCAGGTCGATCATCATGCCGTCCTGGTAGAGGAAGGCGTGCAGCTCGCCCCCGGGGAGGCCCGCGTGGCCCACCACCGCCCCTGCGTTGTTGATGCCGAAGGCGTAGCTGGAACGCCCACCGAAGGTTCCGAGGACGGTGATGGTTCCGCCGGGCGAGCGGACGAAGGCGCGGAAGACGCCGGGCGCGATCTCGCCGTAACCGGCGACGGCCCCGGAATCGTTGAGGGCGTAGGCGGCGCTCCAGGGGACTTCCCATTCGGCGCCGATGTCCATCCACCCGTCCGGGCCGTAGAGGAAGGCCCGGCCCTCACCCGAGGACGTGACGAAGTTCCCGGCCGCCTGGCCCCGCTCATTTACCGTCGTGGCATAAGAGGCGGCGCCGCAAGGACCGATGACTTCAGGGGAGCCGTTGCGCCATAGGGTAGCCCGTGGGGCGCCGCCGACCCAGGACGTGCCGGCGGTGAGTCCCTGACTGTTGACGTCCCGGGCCACCGCCGAGGTTGCGCCGGGAGGTCCCTGCAGGCGGCTGGTGATTCCAATTTGGGAGGTGAAGGCCCACGGGGTTCCGGCGGGCAGCGCCGAAGAGCCGGCCACGAGGCCGTTCTCGCTGAGCCCGAACCCGGCGCTCCAGGCGCCCCCGAGCGTCCCCAGGGGAATCACCGTGTAAGATGCGGCCTCGAGCAGGCCGGCCGAGAGCAGCGCCAGCCCCACCAGCGCGCGGGGGTAGTTCCAGGTCATCGTCTCCTCCGCCGGAAGCTCCATCTTAGGGCGGCGAAAGCGGAGCGGCCATCCAACCGGAGTTCTATTCCAGCGCGAGTAGTAACGACTACCGGCGTGGTACGATTTCGCTATTCCCGTGCCGTTGAACCGCCGCCAGGCCCGCTCGTTCGCGCTGATGGGCGGGCTGTTCTTTGTAATCGTCTTCGTCGCTCCGCGCCCGGAAGCGGTGAGTCCCGCAGGCTGGCGGCTGACGGGGCTGTTCCTGGCCACCATCGCCGGACTGGTGCTGCAACCGGTGCCGGTAGGGGCGCTGGTGCTGATCGCCGTGGCGCTTTCGACGCTGATCGGGGGTTTGACGATCCAGGAAGCGCTGGCCGGCTACTCGACGCCGACGGTCTGGCTGGTCTTGAACGCCTTCTTTATTTCCCGGGCGATCATCAACACCGGCCTGGCGCGGCGGATCGCGCTGCTGTTCGTGCGCCTGGTCGGGGGGACGTCGCTGGGACTGTGCTACGCGCTCTCGTTCACCGACATGGTGCTGGCCTCGGTGATTCCGTCGAATGCGGCCCGCTCGGGCGGCGTGGTGTTGCCGATCACCCGAGCGGTGGCGGAACTCTACGACTCCCGGCCGGGTCCTACGGCGCGGCGGCTTGGCAGTTTTCTGATGGCGGGCGTTTACCAGGGGATCTGCATCACGTCGGCGATGTTCTTCACCGGCCAGGCCTCGAACCCGCTGGCGGCGGAGATCGCCGGGCAGATGGGCTACCCGATCACCTGGGCGAGTTGGGCCCTGGCCGGGATCGTGCCCGGTCTAGCGGCGTTGCTGGTGGTGCCTTGGCTCGTACAAAAGCTGGAACCGCCGCAGATCCGCCGCACGCCGGAGGCGGCCGCGTTCGCCAGGCGGGAGCTGGAAAAGATGGGCCGCTGGTCGCGTTCGGAGCAGATCGTTTGCGCGGTCTTCGTCTCAGTGTGCGGCTTGTGGGTGACGAGCAGCCTGCACGGGCTGCACATCACCACGGCGGCGCTGCTCGGCACGGGCGCGCTTCTCGTCTCCGGAGTCCTTACCTTCGAGGACATCCGCAACGAGAAAGCAGCGTGGGAGTTGTTCATCTGGTATGGGGGAATCCTGCGGCTGGGCCAGGCGTTGAACGAGGCAGGCGTGACGACCGAGTTCGCCCGGGCGGTCAGCTCCGGGTTTTCGAGCTTCGGCTGGATCAGTCTGTTCGCCACCGCCCTGCTGATCTACTTCTACGCGCACTATATGTTCGCCTCGATCACCGCCCACATCCTGGCGATGTACGCGCCGTTCGTCACAGTACTCGCGGCCGAAGGGGCCCCGTTGGGGCTGATGGCCTTTGCTTTCGCCTGCTTCGTTTGTTTCTCGGCCGGACTGACCCACTACGGCACGACACCGGCGCCGATGTTTTTCGCGCACGGCTACGTATCGCTGCGCAAGTGGTGGAAGGTCGGCTTTGCGGCGTCGGTGGCGAACGTGGCGATCTGGGCGCTGGTGGGCTTCACCTGGTGGAAGCTGGTGGGCTTGTGGTAAGGGGGATGGAGCGCCGATGGAAAACAGGTGGGTAGGGGGATTGCGGAGTGTAAATCAGTTGGTCGCAGCGGCGGTCTCATTCGGCGACCCAGCCAGATAGACGAGCAGATGGCGGCTGCCCTCGGCATCGTGGGGCGCAATGGGGATCAAAGTGAGGTCCCACCGCCCCTGGTCGCCCACGGCGCCGTGAACGGTGACCGGCTCCTCGGTGTCCACGGCTTCCTGCACTGCGGGCAGGACATCGTTTTGAGCGAAGAGGCCGGTAAGCTTCGTTCCCTGCGCTTCGTCGGCCGAGAGGCTGACCTTCTCGCGGAAGGTCCGGTTGCTGTAGATGAGTGAGAGGCGACCGTCGAAGACGGCCACGCCGGCGGGCAACAGGTCGAGGATGTTCTGGTAATAGTGGCGCTCGGCCTCCACCATGGCGAGGAAGCGGGCGTAGTGCTCCGGGGCGTCGGAGTCGGGGGATTCCTCTTGGGACGTGGGTGACAAGCCGGGCATGGCATCCGGCGCGGGCGCCTCATGGGCGGTGCTCGAAGCTTCCGAGGCGGCGTAGATCGGCTGCGGCTGGCTTTGGGAGACGGGGACCTCCGCGGTGACCCTGCCCACCGCTTCGGCGGCTGCGGTGAGTGAGGTGGCGGCGAGTTCCGCGGCTTCCGTTTCCTTGTCGGCGGCAGCCTCGTCATCAGCCGCCGTCTGGGCCGGGTGAGTCCGCTTCAACAGCTCGCCGAAAGCGCGCTCGTGATGGTTCTTGACGTAGGCCTGGTGGTGTTCCTTCGAACAGAACCGCTGGTTCTGGAGCCGGCGAAGGATCGACAGTTGCTTGCCGCAATACAGACATCTCATGGGACGGGGCCTCCCGAGCTTGCCTCTCCCTTTTCTATCGACACGAACACGGGGAAACTACAGGTCGATCCCCTATTTCCCATGCCGGGAGGCCTTAGCCCCGGCCGGACGCGTTGCGAAAGGTCTGCCAGCGGCTTGGGGCGGGACGGGCGGGACGCGGGGCTAGTTTCCGTCCAGCCGGAGCAGCCAGCGGGCGGCGTTGCGGATGAGGCGCTGCATCATGGGGTGGTTGAGGGCCTCCGCAGTGTGGCCGGGCGAAAGGTAGACGAACCGGCCCCTACCCATCTCGCGCCACCAGCCTCCGGCAGCGGCGCGGTTGTCCTGAGCAATGGTGCGCAGCAGCAGGTGTTTCCGGCCCAAGTAGTATTTGACAAGATGCTGCTCGTCGAAGATCTGGAAGTCTTCGACGCCGGCCGTGACCGGGTGCCGGTGGTTCTCGACGCGGACAGTGAAACGGTAGGGCTTGGGATGGCCGCCGTAGTTTCCGCCGAACAGCTTGTAATAAAGGCCCCCGGGCGGGTAGATCCCCTGGGCGTAGTGCAGGGCGAGAAAGCCGCCGCCGTTGTGGACGAAATCCCAGATGGCCTGCTGCTGCTCGTCGTTCATCCAAATGACTTCCTTGCCTTTTTGATAGCCGTGGGGCCAGTTTATGCCGTCGCGGAAGATGATCAGCAACTGGTGGGTGGCGAGCGAAGCGGCGTTCAGTTCGGTCACCTCGGTGATGAAGGTGACGGGAATATTTTCGCGGACCAGGGCGCGGATCAGCCCGTCGCGCTGGTAGACCGGAGAATGGTAACGGTCGCCGATGAGGGCCAGGGCGCGAGGGCGCGAAGCGGAACGGAAGGGCGCGTCAGTATCGCCGGAACCGGGCGCGGACGCCCCGAGGCAGAGCGGCAGAAAGGCGGCTGCAGCGAGGGCGAGAGAGGCGGAATATCGGGGTCGGACTGTGCGAAACATGGCCCCGATTCTACAATGAAATGGTGCCGGTCCAACCGCCTGTGCTGAGGTTCGAAATCGAGGCCGTCTGTCCGGTGACCGGGGCGCGGGCGGGAGTCCTCCACACCCCCCACGGCGCCGTGCAGACGCCCGTCTTCATGCCGGTGGGGACCCACGCCACAGTGAAGGGGCTGTGGAGCGAAGAGCTGGCCGAGGAACTGGGCGTCCATCTCTTGTTGGCGAATACCTATCACTTGTTTCTGCGGCCCGGCGCCGAGGTGATCCGCAAGCTTGGCGGGTTGCACCAGTTCATGAGCTGGCGCCGGGCGATCTTGACCGACTCGGGCGGCTTCCAGGTTTTCAGTCTCAGCGCGCTGCGGAAAGTGACTGCCCGTGGCGTGCTGTTCCGCTCGCACCTGGACGGCGACCTGCACGAGTTCACGCCGGTTTCGACTGTGGAGGCGCAGATTGCGCTCGGCAGTGACATCATGATGACGCTGGACGAGTGTCCACCCTACCCGGTCAGCTTCGAGGCGGCGCGCGAGGCGGTGGACCGGACCCTCAGGTGGGCTCGGGAGGCATTCGAGCACTATCGGCGGCGCCGGGAGAGCGAAGAGATCCGGCAGGCGCTGTTTCCGATCGTTCAAGGTTCTACCTACCCGGAGCTGCGACGGCGGTGTGCCGAGGAGTTGGTAGAGCTGGATGCCGAAGGCTACGCGGTGGGCGGGGTGAGCGTCGGAGAGCCGCGGGATCTGAGTCTGGACGTGACCGAGAGGACGGTACCGCTGTTGCCCAGGGACCGTCCCCGCTACGTGATGGGCGTCGGGATGCCGGAGGAACTGCCCGTCTATGTGGCCCTCGGCGTGGATATGATGGACTGCGTGCTGCCCACCCGCAACGCGCGCAACGGTTATCTGTTCACTTCGCAGGGCAAGCTGGTGATCAAGCAGGCGCGCTACCGGGACGACCCGCGGCCGGTGGACGAGAACTGCGGCTGCCGCACCTGCCGGTCCTATTCCCGCGCCTACTTGCGCCATCTGTACCAGGCCGGGGAGATGTTGTACTCCAGCCTCGCCACCCACCATAATGTCTACAGGTACCTTGACATCATGCGCCGGATCAGGCAGGCTATACTGCTAGGGAAGTTCCCAGAGTACCTGAACGCAGTACAATCCCTGTCGGCGGAAGAACCATAAGCTCCCAGGCCCTCTTCCGGTACCCAAAGGTGAGCGGAGCGTGCGGCGCTGAGCGGGCGGCGCGAGTGCGGCCGCATCCGAGGAACGAACAAGCTCCGGCCCGGCGGGGAATCGCGTGGGTGAGATCGTGACACTGAGTTTAATTCTGCTTCTTCAGCAAACGCCCGGATCCTCGAACCCGATTCTGGGTTTCCTGCCGATCATCCTGATCTTCGCCATTTTTTACTTCTTGCTGTTCTTGCCGATGCAGCGCCAGAAGAAGCAGCAACAAAAGATGTTACGGGAGTTGCAGAACGGCGATCAGGTGCTGACCAACGGTGGCGTGATCGGCACGATCGTCAAGCTGGCGGACGACAAGGTCGTCATCCGGGTGAAGCCAGACAACGTGAAGCTGGAAGTGGCCCGCAGCTCGGTGGCCAGCAAGCTGGGCGGGGAGACAGGTAAATAGGCGAGAGGAGGCGAGAACGGAGATGACCCGGAACCTCAAGTACAAAGGGCTGGCGATTCTGGCGGTGACGGTGGCCTGTCTGTACGCCCTTTTCGGGCTGCCGACGTCTCTAGCCGAGCTGAAGCAGAACTTCCGCCAGAGTGTGAAGCTGGGGCTCGATCTGCGGGGCGGCAGCCATCTCGTGCTTCAGGTGCAGCTCCAGGACGCCTTCAAGGCGGAAGCGGATCTCATCATCGACCGCCTGAAGGAAGAGATGGCTAAACGAGGCATTCCCTATGACTCGATCGACCGAAACGATCCGCAGACGCTGGAGGAGGCGGACAAGATCCAGATCAACATTCGGGGCGTGCCTCTGGACTCGACGGCGGCGTTCCGGAATCTGGTGGCCGAGGCGGTGCCGAACTGGGTGCTGACGCCGGTGAGTTCCACCGACTACAAGCTGACCATCCGTCCCACCGAGGCGCTGGCGCTCAAGCGCGACACGATGGAGCGGGCGATTCAGACGATCCAGAACCGCATCAACGGCCTCGGGTTGACCGAGGCGACGGTGCAGCAGCGCGGCCGGGCCGATGCAGAGGCGGAGATCCTGGTACAGATGCCGGGGGTGGACGATCCGGCGCGGGTGAAGGCGATCCTGCAGACGGCGGCGATGCTGGAGCTCGTGGAGGTCCGCGACGGGCCGTTCCAGAGCCGGCAGCAGGCGCTGGCGAAGTACGGGGGCGTACTGCCGCTGAACACGCGGCTGGTTCGAGAGTCACGCCGGTCCGGAGAACAGGGAGAGACCTGGTGGCTGCTGAACCGCAGCGCCGTGGTCACCGGGCGTGACGTCCGCAACGCGCGCCCCGGGCGGGATGAGTTCGGCAAGTGGGAAACCGACTTCACGCTGTCGCAGGAGGCGGCGCGGCGGTTCGGGCGATTTACGGAAAGCAACATCGGCAACCGCCTGGCGATCGTGCTGGACGGGCAGGTTCGGAGCGCGCCGGTGATCCAGGGGCGGATCGACGACCGCGGCCGGATCACCGGAGCGGCCAACGAGCAGGAAGCATCGGATCTGGCCATCGTGTTGAAGGCCGGCTCGCTGCCGGCGGGCATCGTTTACCTGGAGGAACGGACGGTGGGGCCTTCTCTGGGGGCGGATTCGATCCGGCAAGGCTTTTTGGCCGGCATCGCGGGGTTGATCGCCGTGGTGGCGCTGATGCTGTTCTATTATCGGATGGCGGGCATCAACGCCACGCTGGCGCTGATCCTGAACGCACTGATCCTGCTGGCGGTATTGAGCTATTTCGATGCCGTGCTGACGCTGCCGGGCATCGCCGGGATCATCCTGACGATCGGCATGGCAGTGGACTCCAACGTATTGATTTTTGAGAGGATAAAGGAAGAACTGGCGGCCGGCAAAGCGATTCCGGCGGCGATCGACACCGGCTTCGGCAAGGCGTTCCTCACCATTCTGGACACCAACATCACGACAATGGTGGCCTGCGCCTTCTTGTTCATTTTCGGCACTGGACCGGTGAAGGGGTTTGCCATCACCCTGACGATCGGTTTGACGGCGAACCTGTTCACGGCGGTCTTTGTTTCCAAGAGCATCTTCGAGTTCCAGGTGGCGCGGAACCCGAGGATGGCGAGTTTGAGCATCTAGATGCCGTTGTGATAGGTTCAATGGGACAGAGTCGGGAACAATTGGGGAAACGCCGGTGTCTGATCTAAACGGGCGCCGGCACAGGGCGTTTCATGCAGATTTTCAAAGATCCTAAGTTCGACTTTCTCGGCAAGAAATGGGCCTTCATCATCGGCTCGCTCGTGTTGATCGCCGCCAGCATCGTGAGTCTGGTGGCCAAGGGCGGGCCCCGCTACGGCATCGACTTCAAGGGCGGGGTGGTGATCACCGTGAAGTTCGCTCAGATGCCGCGCCTCGACGAGATCCGGTCAGCCCTCTCGAAGAAGATCCAGGGCGAGATCATGGTGCAGGAGTTCGTCGGCTCGAACGAGGTAATGGTCTCCACCGAGATGCGGAGCGAGGAAGAGTTGGCCGCGGCCCGGGAAGTCATCATCGAGACGCTGGAGGCCAGATTCGGCGGAGCCGAGGCGGGGAAGGTGGACCTGAACAACGCCGGCGCCGACGTGATCGCCAAGACGTTGCGGGCCAAGAACGTGCCGCTGGACGATGCGACGCTGCGAGGTCTGGCCGAGAGAATCCGGGAGTTTCGGGATTCTCCGCCCCATTCGGGATTGTTGACGAGCTTCGACGAGCTTTCGCAGGTCGAAGGAGTGACGCCGGAGATCCTGAAGGCCATCCGGGAGAGCTTCTACCTGGCCCCGTTCACGGTGCGGAGCGTAGAGATCGTGGGGCCGAAGATCGGCCAGGAATTGCGGCAGCAGGCGGTAATGGCGACGCTTCTGGCTCTCGGCGGCATGCTGGTATACATAGCGTTCCGGTTCGAGTGGACTTACGGGGTGGCGGCGGTGATCGCCGTCTTCCACGACGTGTTCATCACGGTCGGGCTGTTCTCGATCACCGACCGGGAGATTTCGCTGACCGTTGTAGCGGCCTTGCTGACCCTCGTCGGTTACTCGATGAACGACACGATCGTGGTGTTCGACCGGGTGCGGGAGAACCTGAAACTGGTGCGCCGGGGCTCATTCTCGGACCTGGTGAACCTGAGCGTCAACCAGACGTTGAACCGCACGGTGCTGACCTCGGGCCTGACGTTTCTGACAGTGATGGCGCTGTTCCTGTTCGGCGGGCAGGTGCTGAACAACTTCGCGTTCGCTCTGGTAGTCGGGATTCTGGTGGGCACGTACTCGTCGATTTTCATCGCCAGTCCGATTTTGATATCCTTGCAAGGCGTGCTGGAGCGCCGGAAGCGGGCGCGGTTGGCGGCGGCCGCTCCGGCGGGGAAGCCGGCGAGGAAGAGTTCAGCCAAGGTGGTCCGCTGAGGCTGTTTCGGGGTATATGGATTTGTAGCATCAGGAGACCGGAGGCGGGAGCCGAAGGCCCGGCCGGGGAGCTGGGCTCGGGGGCGGTCCCGCGGTCCGGCGGTAAGGATTGGAAAGGGTAAACGATTATGTTCGAACAGAGCCTGGTGGAACAGGGCAAGACCAACAAGACCTGGACCGTGTTGTTGTCCTTCGCCCTCCAGATCTTGATGATCGTCGTGATGATCATTCTTCCGATGATCTACTTCGAGACCTTGCCGACGACACAGTTAACGAGTTTTCTGGTGGCCCCTCCACCACCCCCGCCCCCTCCACCGCCGCCGGCTGCGCAACCGGTGAAGGTGGTGAAGGTGATTCCGCGGCAGTTTGACGCCGGCAAGCTGCTGGCCCCGAAGGAGATTCCGAAGGAGATCGCCGTTATCAAAGAGGATGAGCTGCCGCCTCCGATGTCCGGGGCGGTCGGCGTCGTGGGTGGCGTACCCGGCGGGGTTCCCGGGGGGACTCCGGGAGGCGTGATCGGCGGGATCATCGGGTCGGTGCCGACGGCGGCGCCGCCGCCTCCTCCGCCGAAGGTAAAGCCGAAGCCGAAGCCGAAGCCGAAGCGGATCCGGGTGGGGGGCAACGTCCAGGCGGCGCGACTGATCAAGCAGGTAAAGCCGATCTATCCGCCGCTGGCGCGCCAGGCTCGAATTCAAGGGACGGTTCGCTTCAATGCGATCATCGGCAAGGACGGCCACATCCAGAACTTGACCTTGGTCAGCGGCCATCCGCTGCTCGTGCCGGCAGCGACAGCGGCCGTGAAGCAGTGGGTATACAAGCCGACCTTGCTGAACGGCGAGCCGGTGGAAGTAGTCACGATCATCGACGTGAACTTCACGTTGAGCGGCTGAGGCGAAGGCGGCCGCGCGATGGGGTGCGATGAACAAGGGTTCTTGAAAATCTGAAAGATTCAATTCAACTCGCAGGAGAAAGACAGATGCTTCTACAACTGAATGCTTGGGCCTTCATGCTGGCAACGGGTACCGTCGGTTTCGACGTCCGTTCGATGTGGGCTCAGATGGGTGTTCCAGCCAAGATCGTGGTGATCTTGCTGTTTCTGATGTCGGCGTACTCGATCGGCATTATGATCGACCGGGCGTTGGCCTACTCGGCGGCCCGAAAGCAGTCGCGGCAATTCGCCCCGGCGGTGGCTGGTGCGCTGCGCGAGGGCAAGCTGGACGAAGCGATCAAGATCGCGGATCGTTACAAGAAGAGCCATCTCGCGAAGGTCGTAGTGGCCGGGCTGCAGGAGTTCAAAGCTCACGAGTCAGGGGCCGAGATTCCCGGTGAAGAGATTGAGGCCTCCCGCCGGGCCTTGGAGCGTGCGGAAGCCATTACGCACGCCGAACTGAAGCGGGGCGTCACGGCGCTGGCGACGATCGCCGCCTCGGCGCCGTTCGTCGGCCTGTTCGGCACGGTGGTCGGCATCATCAACGCGTTCAAGGGCATTTCGACCGAGAAATCGACCGGCCTGGGCGCCGTTGCCGGCGGCATTTCCGAGGCCCTGGTGGCGACCGCCATCGGCCTGTTCGTCGCCGTGCCGGCCGTGTGGGCGTACAACTACTTCACGACGAAGCTGGAAGGCTTCGACGTGGAGATGGGCAACTCGAGCTCCGAGCTGATCGATTACTTCTTGAAGCGATCCCAGCGGGCCGCCGCGGCGAAGTAAGCCCGGGGCGAGGGAGACCGCTTTGACGAGATCCGCGAGTTGAGCCGGGGGGCGGGGGCCTCCGTCCCCGCCCGGAACCGGCGAGCGCGGAGGAAGCGCTAAGGAGGCGACTCGATGGCGAAACACAAGGAAGGCGGCAGCGTTCAGGCGATGCCGAACGTCGTCCCATTGACCGATGTGATGCTGGTGCTGCTGATCATCTTCATGGTCGTGACGCCGATGCTCTCCAAGGGCGTGAGCGTGGATCTGGTGATGACGCACAACCCGATTGCCATGAACGAGGCCGACAAGGAAGACGCGGTTCTGATCGCGGTGACGCGCGACGGGAAGGTCTTCCTGGGTACGACGCCCATACCCCCGGACCAGTTGCCGCAGAAGGTCAAGGACATGTTGGCCACTCAGCTTGACAAGACCGTGTACCTGAAGGCGGACGCCCGCGCGCGGTATGAGCGGGTGGTCGAAGTCGTTGACAATCTGCGGGCTGCGGGGGTGGACAACCTGGGCCTCCTCACGGAGAAGATCCGGGAGAAGGGCTCGGCGGGTTCGCCGACAGGCTAACCCATCGGGGCGGCCCAAGGCGGAAAATATCGTAAGGATGTAGGAGAAAAGTCAAGATGGGCATCTCAGTCGACACCGGCGGTGGAGCGCTCGCCGAACCGAACGTCGTTCCGTTCATCGACGTTCTTCTGGTGCTGATCATCATCTTCATGGTCATCACGCCGTTGACCCCGAAAGGCTTGGAGGCGCTGATTCCGCAGCCGGCGCCACCGGGGCAGGAGCGGAGCAAGGCGGACCTGCGCACCGTAGTGGTGGTGATCAACCGGGACGGTTCGATGCAGATCAATCAGGAGCCCACTGATGAACAGCGCCTTGGCCCGCGTCTGGAGGAGATCTTCAAGACGCGCGCCGAACGGGTTGTCTTCGTCAAGGGGGATCCGGAACTGGAGTTCCAGCAGGTCGCCCGGGTGATTGACATCGCCAAGGGTGCGGGAATCGACAAGGTCGGATTGATGACGCCGGCGGTGGAGTCGGGCCAGTAGGTTCGCCTCACTGGTCCGGTCACGCGCGGCGTCGAAATCTCGCAGGAGTAATCCATGAAGCGGAATGTTTGGTTGACGGTTGTAACACTGGCGGCTGCTGTCTCTCTTGCCGGGCTCACCGGGTGCACCAAGCTCAGGGCGCGGGACAACCTGAACAAGGGGGTCGAGGCTTTCAAGAACGCCCAGTACCCGGAGGCGGTGGAGTATTTCAAGAAGTCTCTGGAGCTTGACCCGACCTTCACGACCGCCCGGCTGTACCTGGCTACCGCTTACATGAGCCAGTACATCCCCGGGGCCGAGTCTCCGGAGAACCTCAAGATGGCCCAGACCGCCATGGAAGAGTTCCAGAAGGTGCTCGAGGTGGACCCGAACAATCCGGTAGCGATCGCGTCGATCGCCTCCCTCTACTTCCACCAGAAGAAGTTCGACGATGCCGAACAGTGGTACCGGAAGCTCATAGCGGCCGATCCGAACAACAAGGAGGCGTATTACACGCTCGGAGTGATCGCTTGGACCCGGAGCTTCCAGGAGCGGATGAAAGCCCGTGCGGACTTGGGGATGAAGCCGGAGGATCCGGGTCCGCTGAAGGACAAGAAGATCCGGGAAGCGCTTAAAGAGAAGTTCCTGCCGATCATCGATGAGGGCATCCAGAACCTCGAGAAAGCGCTGGAGATCGATCCGGAATACGACGACGCGATGGCGTATCTGAACTTGCTCCACCGCGAGCGGGCTGACCTGATGGATACGAAGGAGGAATACGAGAAGGAGATCGAGATCGCCGACAACTGGGTGGACAAGACGCTGGAAACGAAAAAGATCAAAGCAGCTCGCACCCAGTCGGTGGAAGCGATCGGCATCACCGAATAACTTGGCGCGGCGCCGCCCGGGATGGGTGGCGCCTGCCGGCCCACCGCCCGCCCCGCCGCCGCTGGCAGCGGGAACGGCGGTTTTTCTTTTCTCGAACCGCGTTACGCTGTAAGTAGAGGGTCTTGACGATGGCTCCCGACTCGGCGCCAGCAGCCGTTCCGTACCACCCGCGGAGCGGGTCTGAGCCGAAAAGCATCGGCGAGCAGTACCGGGAGTTGGAACGACTCGTCCGCAAGCTTCGACCTCACGAGGACATCGGCGAGCTGCGGCGCGCCTACGAGTTTGCCGCCCGTCTGCACGAAGGGCAGACCCGCCTGTCCGGAGAGCCTTACCTGATCCACCCCCTGGCCGTGACGCGCATCCTGGCCGAGCGCCGGATGGACATGATCTGTTTGCAGACCGGCCTGCTGCACGACGTCGTCGAGGACACCGAAGTTAGGGTGGAGGATCTCCGGCGAGAGTTCGGCGAAGACGTGGCCCGCTGTGTGGACGGGGTCACCAAGCTGTCGAAACTGGAGTTCCGCTCCCGGGAGCAGCGCCAGGCCGAGACGATGCGGAAGATGCTGCTGGCGATGGTCAGCGACATCCGCGTGATCCTGGTGAAACTCGCCGACCGGCTGCACAACATGCGGACGCTGTCGTCGCTGCCGCCAGAGAGCCAGGAGCGGATCGCGCACGAGACGCTGGAGATTTACGCCCCGCTGGCCAATCGGCTCGGCATGGCAGTGATCCGGGGGGAGTTGGAGGACCTTGCCTTCAGCTACCTCGAGCCGGAGGCCTACAGGGAGATTACGGAAGCGATCGAGACGAGGCGGAAAGCGAGCGAGTCCGTCCTGCAGGAGATCCAGGAAAAGCTGGAGAGGAAACTGGCCCGGGAAGGCATCCCGGCAAGGATCGAGGGCCGCATCAAGCGGGCCTACTCGGTGTACCAGAAGCTCAAGCGGCAGAAGATCACGATCGACGAGGTCTACGACCTGCTGGCTCTCCGCATTATCACAGACTCGGTAAAGAACTGCTATGCCGCTTTGGGGGTGATCCACAACGAGTGGCATCCGATTCCGGGGCGGATTAAAGACTTCATCGCGATTCCGCGTCCGAACCTCTATCAGTCCCTGCACACGTCGGTGATCGGACCCAGCGGCGTGGCGTTCGAGGTGCAGATCCGGACAGAGGAGATGCACCGGATCGCCGAGGAAGGCATCGCCGCACACTGGAAATACAAAGAAGGCCGCCGGGGGACCGCGCCGGACGAACAGCAGATCGCGTGGCTGCGCCAGCTTGTTGAGTGGCAGCGTGAGATGCGCGACGCCACGGACTTCATGAGCACGCTGAAGGTGGACCTTTATCCGGAGGAGGTCTACGCCTTCACGCCGCGCGGCAAAGTGATCGCCCTGCCGCGGGGGGCGACGCCGATCGACTTTGCGTACGCAATTCACACCGAGGTCGGGCACACCTGCGTAGGGGCCAAAGTAAACGGCCGGATCGTGCCGTTGCGCTACCACCTGAGGAACGGCGATGTCGTAGAGATCCTCACCCAGGCGGGGCACAAACCGAGTAAAGACTGGCTGGCGGTGGTCAAGACCTCGCGGGCGCGGAACAAGATCAAGCACGTCATCAAGGCCGACGAGCGGACCAAGGCGATCGAGATCGGGCGCAAGATCCTCGAGCGGGAGGCGCGGCGTCGCGGCGTCTCTCTCGGACAAGTCGAAGTCGCCGAACTAGACCGGGTGGCGGGCGAATACGGGTGCGGCAGAGTGCAAGACCTCTACGCGGCCCTGGGTTACGGCCGCTTTTCGCCGCGCCAGGTGCTGGCCAAACTGTCCAGCGGCGAGGTAGTACGGGCAGCGGTACCGGCGCGGGCAGAGACGCCGGCGCCGCGCCGGCAAGATGGCGGCGCCCCGCTGGTGATTGCGGTGAAGGGCTTCAGTGATCTAATGATCCACCGGCCGAAGTGCTGCAATCCGATCCCCGGCGAAGAGATCGTCGGCTACGTCACGCGGGGAAAAGGCGTAGCGGTGCATGCGGTTACCTGTCCCAATGTCCAGAGCCTGATGTACGACGCCGAACGGCGCATCGACGTGGAGTGGGCGAAAGCGACGACTGAGTCGTTTCCCGTGAAACTTGTCGTCTACACTGATGACCGCCCGGGAATCCTGAATGATCTCACCGGTATCCTGTCGCGGGAGAACACGAACATCCGGACGCTCGAGGCGCGTTCCGACGGGGGGCGCGGCGGAGCAACGGCGCTGATCGAAATGACCATCGAGGTGCGCGACAAGAAGCAGTACCAACGGGTCGCCAGTGCGATGCGCAGGATTTCCGGGGTCCGGGACGTCGAGAGAGTCCAATAGCGGAAGGCAGCCGGAGAAGCGAAATGGCGAAGACCGACCCAGTACACATCAAGGTTTCGCGTTCCCGGGGCATAACGATCGAGTGGGGCGACGGCCTGCGGAGCGAGTACGGACTGGACTACCTGAGGGACCGCTGCCCGTGCGCCACGTGCACCGGGAGCCACGGCCCGGCGGCGGCCCAGAAAGAGGGCGACAATCCGCTGAAGCTGTTCCGCCCGGCGCTCAAGATTGAGTCTGTCGAACCGGTGGGAAACTACGCCTTACAGATCCGCTGGAACGACGGTCACGACACGGGCATCTACACGTGGGAGTACCTGCGTTCCATCAGTCCTGACCAGCGCGGGTAGGAACCCAGACTGGAGACGAGGCAACAAGACTTCCGCCACCAGCCCGGCCGAAGGGCTGGGGGACGCAAGCGAGCCGCGCGCTACAGCAGGCGGAAGTTGACTTCGATGGTGGCCGCCACCTTCACCGGCTTGCCGTTCAGATAGCCGGGACGGAAGCGCCACTGTTTCACTGCCTCAATGGCCTTCTCGTCGAGCCCGAGACCGAGAGCGCGAACAACCTTCAGATCCCGCGGCCGGCCCTTCTCATCCACGACGATGTAGAGGACGACGGTGCCTTGGTACTTGGCTTTGCGGGCTTCCTCGGAGTATTCCGGCTCGACCTTGTAGATCAATGTAGGCGCCGTGACTCCGCCGCCGATCCGGTAGACGCCGCCACCGACGCCGCCACCCTCGCCGGGGCCGTAGCCGCGCCCCTTGCCAGGGCCGACGCCCCCTCCGGAGCCCGAGCCGATTCCCCCTCCAGAACCGGGGCCGTTCGAAGGTGGACCCTGGACACCAAGCGGGTCTCCCCACGCCATGATGTCTACGTCCGGCAGAGGAACTTCAGGAGGAACGACAATACTTGGGGCCATTACCAGCTTCGGAGCAGGGTTATGCACCACAGCGGCCGGCGGAGTGAACTGCTTGGTGGCCACTGGGGGCAGCTTACCCTTGCTGGCCGGAGTCGGGGAACGATCGCCACCGCCGCCGCCTCCACCCATCTGCTGCTTTTTCGGGGGCAGCTTAGGCACGTACGGGGCGATGTCGATCTCCGGAGAGACCAGCATCACGGCTTCCTTGGCCTGCTGCTGTTGCATCACGTGGGCGCCGGCAATGAACAGGATGCCCACTGCGCCCAGGTGAATGGCCATCGACAATGCCGCTGCTCGTTTCCCGTGGCCCCCTGAGAAGCCCCACACGCCCTTGACTTGGACAGGCTTCGAGGTGACCTTCAGTGGCGGCTGCTTGCTCGGGAAGAAGACGTCCCGAATATTGTTGAAGAACTCTTCGTACCAGGGAATCTCCTCGCCGGTGTGAGCCAACCGGTTCAAGTGGTCACTGTCGACGACGATGCCCGGCTTGAAATAGGAAGGCACCCCGGAGCGTTTCGATTCTCCCGCCAGCACACCAGAGTAGACGAAGATGCCGGCACGTACTTCTTTCGGAGCCACCGGTCGGGAGGTGACTCGCAGCGGGGGCTCCGGTTTGGGGAAGAAATAGTCCCGGATGCCCTCGAAGAACGAGACGATCCACGGCTTCTGGTCGTCGAACGGGAGCAGATGTTGCAGGTGCCGATCCTCGTCCGTCGCCTCAGTGTCTCGCCGGCGATCGAGGTTGTGCGTCTGTGCGGACATGGTTGCTCTGCCCAGTGGCCGGCCCTCGCTGGAGGCAGCCGTCCTCTCCCTTTTAGGACGCTACCTGCATCCCAAGGGTTGCAGGAATCAATACTACTTCACCTAACAGTCTACCAGCAATTGTAGCGGGTTCAATCCACCGGCTCTAAGGGCTATGAATCCCGGAAAACTCCCCCTTCCACTCTACGGAATGCCCCGGGCGCCCCGCGACGGGCCGCGGCGAGGGCCTGGGCACGGGGCGATTGTGGCGCAACCGTCTCTTGCCGCCGGGCCTTTCACTTGTGACCGGATCTTCCCAACCCGAGAAATGCTTCCATCGCCTCCCACACGGGCCCGATGGCGCCCAACAGGTCGTGGTTCGAATCGAAGACGCGAAGCGCCGCGCCGGGCGTTCGAAGTGTAAATTCTTGCGCTATCTCTACCGGAACCACTTCGTCACGCAAGCCATGGCAAACGAGGACCGGCTGTTTGACAGCCGGAAAACCTTCCCATTGCCGGGCATCTTCGTAGAACCTGTATGCGAGCGGCTCCTCCCGGCCGGTAGCGTAATGGAAGAACCGGCGCGCGCCGGTGCGCCGCCATTCCTCGATGGCTTCCGGGCCGAGGAGCTCTTCCCAGCGCCGGGCCAACCCGAAGGCCGGCGCCAGCAGGACGAGACGGTCCACTTCCGGATGGCGCGAGGCGTAGAGAGCCGCCAGGTAGCCGCCGAGGCTCGAGCCGATCAGGACGGCCGGGTCTCCGTCCAGCGTCCGGCCGAGAATGTCGAGCTGGCCGGAGATGGTCGTCGAGCGGAAGTCCCCTCCCGTCAAGTCGGGCGTTTCCAGGCGGATCCCGTGCCGGCCGAGACGGCGGGCGAACGCGGCGGCCTTCCTCGAGCCCGGCGACGAGGCAAACCCGTGCAAGTAGACGAAACGCTGCTTCGTCATGGCGGTGGAGGCTTTCCGGCCGGGGGCGCGGCGGGTTCGGCCGCCGGGAACTGGATGACGGTCTCGGCGGCGAACATATGGTAGTCATCGTACGTCGCCGTGTTCTCGACCAGCAGTTCGTCGTCGACGAGCTTGCGGTAGGTCACTTCAGCGGGCAGCAGGACGCCGAATCTCGACGGGACGTAATCGACGCGGCCTTCGTGGACGGCGGTGTAGTCGCCTTGCGGCTGGGTGGTCCGGACGGTGATGCGCATCGGGAGGTAGTCGGAAGCACGCACCCAGAGCTCCCCTTCCAGTCTGGCGCGCACCGCCCGGCGGCCTTCGAAGATGGTAAACCCTTCGGGGCCCTCTTTCTGTTCGTAAGCCAGGACCAGGGCCGTCTCCTTGCGCAACTGTTCGCGGCGGAGGATCCGGAAGCGGAAGCGGCCCAGGTTGGCGCGGCGGAACAAGAGGATCAGTTGTCCGAAGTCCGTGGCCGCCCCCCGGAGCCCGAGCTTCTCGAAGCGCTTGAGCATCCGCTTCTTGGCGCGGTCGTCTTTGTTGAGCAGCCCCAGGGTCAAGGTCTCGCGCGCTTTTCCGCTTTCGGTGACGCTCCGGCCGTCGACGGAGACCACCTGCCGGACCTCGAGCAGTGCGTCAGGGGCTTCTTTCAAAGCCGAGAAGCCGTATTCCGAGACGATTTCCCGCTTCTGAAACTTCGGCGCGGGCGGCTTGCGCGCCGCTTCTCCCACCCGGATGCGGAAGCGGCTGCGCTTCTTGCGGGCTTTCTGCCGGAGGGTCTCGCGGGCGACGATGCGGGGGGCCGTCACGCGAAAGACTTCCGCTTCCTCCGAGACGCGCCGCAGGATCAAGCCGAGATCCTCGGCTGCGGGCATCGTTGCTGCCCAGAGAACGAGCGCCGCGAGCGCCGCAGGCCGCATACCTAACAGTGTCGCCGCCCCCGGCCGGGCGCACAAGCCGGCGCCCGGCGGCCTCCCTCAGACGAGTTGGGGCAGGACCTCGCCCGCCTTGCCCCGGAAGCTCTTGTCTACGATGCCGGAGTAGGGCGTCGCCTCGAGGTTCACCTCGATCACCTTGGCTCCGGCCTGCTTGGCGAGCGGGATCAGGCCCGCGGCCGGATACACGACGGCCGAGGTTCCCACGATGAGAGCCACCTCCGCCGCCGACATGGCCTCCTCGGCGGTCTGCCAGGCCTCCGGCGGCAGCGGCTCGCCGAACCAGACAACGGCCGGACGGAGCAGTCCGCCGCACTCACACCGGGGCGGCAGTTCCGGGAAAGACGTGCGTCCGTCCCACGTTTCCCTCCCGCAGGCCGTGCAGCGGACCACCCAAAGGTCGCCGTGCAACTTGCAGATGTTGCGGCTGCCGGCCCGGTCGTGCAGCCCATCCACGTTCTGCGTGACCAGGGTGAACTGCGGCGTGCGCTCTTCGAGCTCGACCAGGGCCCGATGGCCCGCGCTGGGTTGGGCCTTGCTGATGAGCTTGCGCCGCCAGACGTACCATTCCCAGACTGTCTTGGGGTCGCGGGCGAAGGCCTCCGGCGTGGCCAGGTCTTCCGGCCGGTACTGCCGCCAAAGGCCGCCGGCGCCGCGGAAGGTAGGGACGCCGGATTCGGCGGAGATGCCGGCGCCGGTGAGCACGGCGATGCGGGAGGCTTCTTCCAGCCAGCGGCGCGCTTCTTCCATCAAGAGCAGCTTCGCACCTCGCGGCAGTGGGTGCAAATCCGATTAGAATATCGGGAGAGTGGCCAGCCTGTGAGCGTCCGATGCAATCTCACTCTCCCCGAAGATCTTGCGGCGGAGTTGAAGGCGGCTGCGCGCCGTGAGGGTGTTTCGTTGGCGCGGTTCATCCGCCGGACGCTTGAGGAACGGTTGGACGCTCTTCGGAACGAGGAGACCTCCGACCCGCTGGCATGGCTGGATGGCCTCGCTGAGCTCGACGATACGGATCTGGCGGCTCGGGCCGACGACGTGCTCTATCGCGAGGACAGCCCCGGGCGATCCTGAGACCCGGCGGTGGGCGCCGCTTCTGGTGGTGCTTGCTTCTCCTAGCCCAGCTCTTCGGAAAGGATCTTTTCCGCCTGTTCGCGGCGGTCGGCTTTGAGTTTGTCCCGCAGCTCGGGCCGGCTGTTGGCCAGGATCTGAACGGCGAGGATGGCGGCGTTGATCGCCCCATGCTTGCCGACGGCGACGGTGGCGACGGGGATGCCGCGGGGCATCTGAACGGTGGCCAGCAAGGAGTCCAATCCGTCCATCAGTCCGCCTTTGAGCGGAACGCCGATCACCGGGAGCGTCGTGTGGGCGGCGACGGCTCCGGCCAGATGGGCGGCCATGCCGGCGGCGGCGACGATCACCTGGATGCCCCGCTCCTCGGCCGAGCGCACGAACTCCGCGGTCTCCGCCGGCGTGCGGTGGGCCGAGAGCACCCGGCATTCGCAGGCGACGCCGAAACGCGCCAGGGTGTCGCGGCAGTGTTGCATCGTCTCCCAGTCGGACTTGCTCCCCATCAGGACGGCGACGAGGGGCTGGTCGGAATCGCTCATAGACTAACCACAGTAGACGCCATGGGCGGGTTGTGGCAACCGGCGCGGCCGGCTATGGCTGCGGCAGGGCGAAAGCCACATATTTGCCGCCGGAGGGCGCGCCGGACTTGCCGCCGCCGGCGGCGATCACGACGAACTGCCGCCCACCAGCCTCGTAGACCGCCGGGGTGGCGTTGCCCGCCGCCGGGAGCGTCGTCTCCCACAGCAGCTCGCCGGTGAGCTTGTCGAAGGCACGGAACTTGTTGTCGAAGTTCGTGGCGCCGATGAAGAGCAGGCCGCCGGCGGTGACCACCGGGCCGCCGTAGTTCTCGCTGCCGGTGTTGCCGTAGCCCTTGGCGGCCAGTTCCGGGTATTCGCCCAGCGGGATGCGCCAGACGTACTCGCCGGTGTTCAGGTCGATCGCGTTGAGCGTGCCCCAGGGCGGCTCGATGGCGGGATACCCGTCGGGATCGAGGAAACGGTTGTAGCCGTCATGGGTGTAAGCGAGGTCCAAGGGCGAGGAGCCTTCCGGGGCGGGGCGCGCCGCCGCGTCCTTGCCCGTGGCGATGTAGCCGGCGATCGCCTCCACGGCGCCGGAACCCAGGTGGCGGTAGCCGGGCATGCGGCCACGCCCGGAGAGGATCACCTCGCGGATCTGGGCCCGGCTGAGACGGCGGCGCGCTTCGAGCAGGGAAGGGAATTCGGGCGGGCTGCCGGAGAGATCGTCCTTGTGGCACATGGCGCACTCACGGTTGTAGAGGCGGCGGGCGCTGTCGGCCTTCCCGGCGCGGGGCACGAGGCGCAGCACCCAGGCCATCTCGTTCGAGTTCACGTAGTAGATTCCGGTCTCCGGGTCGAAAGCCTGGCCGCCCCATTCGGCGCCGCCATCGAAACCCGGGAAGACGATGGTTCCCTCCAGGCTGGGCGGCGTGAACTGGGGGCCGCTTCGGAGTTTGCGGAAGCGTTCCCGGACGACCCGGGCGGCTTCCGGGGTGCGGTCCGTCAGCAGATCCTCAGTGAGCTGTTGGCGGGCAAAGGGTTCGGGCCGCAGCGGAAACGGCTGCTGCGTGGCCAGCGACTCGCCGGGGACGTCCGAGGCGGGCACGTCACGGTACTCGATCGGGAAGAGCGGCTCGCCGGTTTCGCGGTCGAAGGCCAGCACCCAGCCGGACTTGGTCGCCACGACCACCGCATCCACCCGGCGGCCGTCGCGCTCGATCGTCACCAGGCTGGGCGGGGCGGGGAAGTCGCGGTCCCAGACGTCGTGGCGGACCAGTTGGAAGTGCCAGAGGCGTTTGCCGGTTTCCGCGTCCAGGGCGAGCAGGGTGTTGGCGAAGAGGTCGTCGCCGATGCGGTTGGCGCCGTAGAAATCGAAAGCGGCCGAGCCGGTGGGCGCGTAGACGATGCCGCGCTCCGTGTCCAGGGCCATCCCACACCAGTTGTTAGCGCCGCCGCTGTACTCCCAGGCATCTTTGGGCCATGTCTCGTAGCCGTACTCACCCGGGTGGGGGATGGTGTGGAAGCTCCAGCGCAGCTCGCCCGTGCGGGCGTCGTAGGCCCGGATATCGCCGGGGGCGGAAGGCAAGGATTCACCGACGATACTGCCGATAATGAACAGGTCCTTGTAGACGACGCCCGGGGAGGTGGCCGAGACGCTCAGACTTTCCGGGTCGCGGCCGAGATGCTCGCGCAGGTCGACGCGCCCGCCCCGGCCAAAGGTTTCCATGGGGCGGCCCGTGGCGGCGTCGAGGGCGTATAGCCACTGGCGGACGACGACGAAGATGCGCCGGTCTTTACCGTTTTCCCAGTAGGTGAGGCCGCGGTTGCGCATCTTGCCCGTGACGGGCTTGCCGCCGTGCGGGTCGAAGCTCCAGATCTCTTTCCCGGTGGCTGCATCGAGGGCGAAGACGCGGAGCTTCGGCGAGGTGGCGTAGAGCACCCCGTCGATGACGATGGGGTTGCACTGCATCTCGGAGCCTTCGAAGGCGTCGCCGGTATCGTAGACCCAGGCCACCTGGAGCTGCGAGACGTTGTCGCGGCGGATCTGATCGAGGCTCGAGTACCGGATGCCGTCCCAGCCGCCGCCATAGACGCGCCAAGTCCGGTGGGCGCCGCCGGGGGAACCGGCCGGAGGAGTCTGAATGCTGCCACCGCACCCCTCCAGCACTCCGAGCAGGACGATTCCGAGCGCGCGGCATCCCCGTCCCCAGATCCTGAGCATACTGGGACTCTACTATACTCGGGACGCGAGAGGGAACGAACCGGGCAGAGGGAACTCAGGGAGCCTGGTCGCCGGCGATACCCTTGTTCACCGAGCCGCAGAATTCCGCCAGCCGGGTCTCGATGGCCCGCACGCGCTTGGCCATCACCTGAACGAGGCGGCGGTAGACCTCGGCGCCCAGTTTCGGATCCTTTTGGCAAGCGGCGGTAAGTTGCTCTCCATCCAGGAACAGTGCGCTGCACGCTTCCCGGGCGCGCACTTGAAAGACGGTGTGGTGTTCCTCCGCCAGACTGGACCACCCGAAGGCGTCCCCGGCACCCAGAGTCTGGACGGAGAGGGAATAGTACGGTGTTCGGATCTCCACCGAAACACTCCCGCAAACCAGCAGGCAGAAGTTCTTGGACTGCTCCCCGGCGCGGAAGATGATCTCGTCTTCTTCAAACTCGACATGGCGGGCCAGAGAGGCCAGTTTCTTGACGAGAGAATCCGGCATGCCCTGGGTGAAGGGATGGCTCCGCAAGATCTTCAAGAGTGGCATTTGCCCCCTTTTTGGGGCAAATTCCCCTTTGTCAAGGGCTTGGGCACGTGGACTCATACGGTTACAAAAAGGAGGTAAGCAATCCGCATGCCAGACGCTGTGCGTTCCGTACCCGGTCTTCGACGCTCGGGCCACGGCGGTGCTATAGTTTAGGGAAAGCCGGTAACCCTATGGACGGAAAAGAGTTCTTGTCTGCCCTTCGCGCCCGGCGCCGAGTGTATGGCACCTGTGTCCTGAGTCCCGGTCCGATGTGGCCGCCGGTGGTAGCTCGGGCGGGCCTGGACTTCGTGTTCCTCGACACCGAGCACAACGCCCTCGAGCGGCAGACGGTCTCCTGGATGTGCCGGGCCTACGGGGCGGCCGGCCTGGCCACGCTGGTACGCATTCCCGCTCCGGATCCTTACCAGGCGGCGATGGCGCTGGATGGCGGGGCCGACGCCGTGCTGGCCCCCTACATCGAGACTCCCGAGCAGGTCCGGGCGCTGCGCGGGGCGGTCCGCCTGCGCCCGCTGAAGGGGGAGCGGATGGAGGAAGGTCTGAACGAAGCCGGCGCGCTCGATCCGGAGACGAGTCGCTACCTGGAGGAGCGCAACGCCGGCCGTTCGCTGCTCATCAACATCGAGAGCGTGCCGGGGATCGAGCGCCTGGACGAGATCCTGGGGGCGGGAGGCGTGGACGGAGTGATCGTGGGCCCGCATGATCTGACCGTCAATCTCGGCGTCCCCGAGCAGTATCATCACCCGCGCTTTGAAGAGGCCGTGCGCCGGATCCTCGAGACGTGCGCCCGCCGCGGCGTCAGCATGGGCGTGCACGCCTTCTGGGACAGCCTGGAGCAGCAGATCGCCTGGGCAAGGGCGGGAGCGAACATCGTTCTGCACTCGGCGGACCTGCTGTTGTTCCACCGGGCGCTATGCCGTGATCTCGAACAGATCCGGCGGGCCCTCGGCGAAGAAAACGGTGGGGTCAGCTCCGCAGCGCCGGTATAGTCGGGCGAGATCAGAAGCTCCAGCCGATCGTGGTGCTGCCGCCGAAGTCGTTCCTCGGGACATCCACCGGCGGGTGGCTGTCGAAGTTGTTCCAGAAGCTCAGGTTCCAGTAGAGGTCCCCGATCAGATCGAGTTTCAAACTGAGATCGAGGTCGAGGCGCACGCGGCCCGGGACGCTCATGCTGGGCAGGAAGCGGAACCGGGTAGTGATCTCGGTCGAATCGAAGCGGAACATTTCAAAATAAGCCATCATCATGCCTTCGGCGTTGTTTTGTTCCGGATCGCGGCCGGCGCTGGGCGAATATAGCTCCCGAGTAAACGCGGCGCCGCCAAGCACGAAGAAGCGCGTCGCCGGCCGGTAGATCAACTCCCGTCCTACGCCGCCGCCGACCAGCGATCGCAAGCTCAGTTGTTGCTGAGCGCTCCGCAGGAAATCAGTGGTTCCTGCTCCGAACCAGCGCCGGCGCAAGCGCTGCAGGTAGGTGAGGGTGAGATTGTGGCGGTCCGTGCTCTGACCGTTTTTCTGCCCGCTGAATGTGGAACTGAGCCGGGCGTCGAGACGCCGGGACTTGGTCTTATGCCCGACCGCGGCGTTCAAGGTATAGGTGGTCTGCTTGTTGCTCTCGACGAAGCTAAACCCCCCGTCTATGGAGCCGTAGAGGTTCTGGAGCCAGCCGCGCTCCAATTGATCGATGACCACCACTTCCTGGCGCGGGATCTCGAACTCGCCGCCGACGCCGCGGACGCGAAGGTCGCCTTCTTCGGCTTGCTTCGCCGGGGGCAGGGCGACCGCTCCGGTGAAGAACTCGCCGGTGCTCGATTCTACTCGGAAGTATTGTTTGCTCTCGATCCGCTCCACCTTTTCCCAGTCGATGTAAATCGTGCCGAGCGTGTAGCTCGTCTTGATCGCCAACTGGCCGCGCTCCAGCTTCTTGATCTCGCAAGTGATGCGGTCGCCGTTCTTCATGATCAGCACGTCGACCTTTTCGCGGGCCGCGGCCGGCGGAGGGTCGAGCGACAGCGCGGCCATGCAGATCAGGATGGCAAGACATGTTTTTCGGGGGAGCATTGCGGCACCTCGGCAGCCCGGGGGCTTGCCCATCATAAGCTGTATGGATGAATCGAATGAGCCCACAGACTCATCTCATCACACGTAGGTGTGATTCGATGACGCCGCTGTCCGGAACACGATTATTCCTCGGCGTCTTGCTGGCTGCAGGTGCTTGGGCGCCGGCCCGCAGTGAGGCGCTGGCCGCCAAATTGCGCCCGGAGACCGTCCGAGCGTTTGAAAGGATGGTCCGCGAGACCGAGCCGGACCTGGAGAGGCGGGCGCGCACCGGCGGCGAGTTCCTCGTTTTCGAAACCGACGCCGAGGCACGCCGCCGGGCGCGGAGCGGCGAGGTCGTAATCGTGAAACTACGCCCGCCCAAGGTGAAGGTTCCTCATGGAAAGGCGCACTATTGGGGTGGTATCCTTTTCGACCCGGACAGGAGCGCCGAGGACTACCTGAAACTGTTGCTCGACTATCAGCGCCACCAGGACTATTACAGCGACGTGCTCCGGTCCGAGCTGATCTCCCATGAGGGGAACCGGTACCACAGCCGCCTGCGGCTCTACAAGAAGAAAGTTCTCTCAGCGACGCTCAACACCGATTTCGAGACCGTCGTCTTACACCCCCGCCCAGACACGATCTTCTTGAAAAGCATTGCGACGCGCATTGCGGAGGTCGCCGAGCCCGACACGCCCGAAGAGCACGAACGGCCGGTTGGCGAGGACAGCGGGTTCTTGTGGAGGCAAAACTCGTATTGGCGTCTGGTGGATGCCGACGGGGGAGTTTACGTGGAACTGATAACGCTGTCGTTGAGCCGGGATATCCCCACAGGCCTTGGCTGGGTCGTAGGCCCGTTCGTAAACAGTATTCCGAAGGAGACGCTGGAGTCAATGCTGTCCACCACGCGGCGGGTGCTGCGGGACAACGTTAGAGCGAAGCAGCGGGCCGGGGCTGCTAACCTGTAAGACAGGGTGGGTTCCCGCACCTCGTTGATCGACAGGAAATTCCTCGAAAAACTGGAGCGGCTGGCCATTCGCTGGCAGAAGTCGCTTCCCGGGCTGGTCGGCGGCAATTTCCCCTCCCGGCAAGCCGGCCCTGGGCAGGAGTTTCTCGACCACCGGCAGTTCCACTACGGCGACGACCTCCGCGCGGTCAACTGGCGCGCGTATCTGCGCTTCGAGAAGCTCTTTCTGAAGATGTTCCACATTGAGCCTCGGGTTCCGGTTCGCCTGTTGCTCGACACAAGCCTTTCGATGGCCACCGGCGGCGGGGCCAAGTTCGACTACGGGCGTCGCTTGGCGGCGGCGCTGAGCTACGTAGGCCTGCTGCGGCACGACACGGTGGCCATACTACCTTTCAGCGACGGCCTGGGCGAAGCTTTCCTGTGTTCCGGCGGGCGCCACCGTTTCGGCCCGGCGGCGGAGTACCTGGAAGGGTTGCGCTGTGCGGGCCGGACCCGGTTTGCCGGTGTGGCCCGCGAGTTCACTGCCCGTTATGCGCAGCGCGGCCTCCTGGTTCTCATTTCGGATTTCCTGGACGACGAGGGCTTTGAGCGTCCTCTCGAGTTGCTCGGTGGATTCGGGCATGAGCTGATGCTGATTCAGTTGTGGGATCCCGAGGATCGGGAGCCGTACTGGACCGGGCCTCTGGCGCTCCAAGACGCCGAGACCGGGCGCACGCTCGAAATCGACGTGGATGGGAAGACGCGAAGCGCCTACACGCAAGCTTTCGATGCTTATGCCCGGTCGCTCGAGCGCGCGGCGCTTTCCACTGGCGGGCGGTACCTCGGGGTGCCGACGTCCCAGCCTTTGGAAGAAGCCATCTTCGCCGGGCTTACGGGCGTGGGAGGGCTCGCGTAGATGTCGCTGACGAACTTGACGGCGGCTGAACTCCTCGCGCTGGCGGCGGCCGGTGTCGCGTTCCTCACCGCCCTGTACTTACTGGACCGGAGCCGCCGGCGCCGGATGGTGCCCAGCCTCCGTTTCTGGAAGGCTTGCGGGGCGGTGCGCGCGGCACGCCGTCGGCGCATCCGCGAGCCGCTGAGTTTACTCCTGCAACTGGCGGCTTTCTTGCTCGTGCTGTTGGCGGTGGCGGGGCTGCGTACCGGAGATCCCGAGCGGGTGGCGTCGGACCACGTGCTCCTGCTCGATGCGTCGGCGTGGATGGCCGCCGCTCCGCAGGGAGTGCCGTTGATGGACGAGGTCCGGCGCCTGGGCCTCGAATACGTCCGGGCATTGCCGCCGGGGGACCGGGTGATGGTGATCTGTGCTGATTCTCTGGCCGCTCCCTTGACGGGCTTCGAGGCGGATCGGCGCGAAGTGGAGGAAGCCGTCCGCTCTTGCCGGGTAGGCTCGGGAGCCGTGGATGTCGAGCAACTGGTCGAGGCGGCGCAGCGGGCCCTCTCGCTTCATGCGCGCCGGGCGGGAGAGATCGTCTTCGTGGGCTCAGACCGGACGGCGGGTGCAGGCGTCCATGTGCTGCCGCCGCTCTCGGCGCCACTGCGCTATTTGCCTATCGAGCCGGAGCCGAAACTCCGCAACGTGGGCCTCCGCCGGGCCGCGTTGCGGCACTCGCTCACTGAAGGCAACGTCTGGGAGGTGTTCGCGGTGGTGGCCAACGACGGCGCCGCCGCCGCGGTAGTGGACCTCAGCGCCCAATTCGCCGGCGAGCCGGTTGCTTTTCGGCGGATCACGCTGGACGGCGCACAGCAGCGTTCGGTGACGTTTCCCTTGCGCACGACAGCCGGCGGGGAGCTGGAGATCTCGCTGCTCGGAGAGGACGATTTTCCCGCCGACAACCGCGTGAGTTTCCACGTGCCGTCGCGGCGGCCGGCCAGAGTGGTCGTCTTCACCCGGCGGCCGGGGGCGTTTCGGCCGTTGCTGGCTGCCGGCGGCGTGGTAGAGGCCGAATTCCGCCCGCCTGCGGCAGCGGCTCCGGAAAGCGGTGAAGCCGATGTGCTGATCCTCGACCATTGTGCGTTGCCGGAAGGCTGGCGGGGAGGGGCTATCGCGATCCTGCCGCCGCCGGGTTCTTCTCCCGTGCGCGTGGCGCGCAGGGTATCGCCGGCCACTATCACGGTGTGGAATCCGGAGCATCCAGTGAGCGCCGGGCTGCGCAGCCGCGGTCTCCGGCTCCCGTCCGCGTCGATCCTGGAGCCGGGGGACGATTTCGTTGCGATAGCGGAAACCGCCGATGGCCCCGCCCTGGTGGTGAACGACAAGACGCGAACCGCCGTCCTGGGCTTTGATCCGGTGGCTGACCCGGTGCGATTCGACCTGGCGGCGCCGCTGTTGCTCGGCAACCTGCTGCGCTGGGTGCGACCGGGCGTGTTCCGGCAATGGGAAATGACGTCGGCCGCGGTGGGTGAGGTCGTGCTGCCACTGGATGCCGGGGTCGATCCGGAAGAGATCAGAGTCGTGCGGGGCGACGGGGCGCCGGTGCCGTTCCGGGTGGTGGAAGGCGTTCTGCATTTCCATGCCGGACGAGAGGGTACGGTGCGGGTTCTGGCCGGAGGCCGGGAGATCGATTATTCCTTCCGCGCGGCGGCGATCCCGGTCGCGCGCTGGTCGCCCCCCGAAGGGGTGCGTCGCGGCCTTCCCGCGGCGCCCACGCGGAAACCGGCGCGGGTCTGGTGGCCATGGTTGGCACTCGCGGCGGCAGCGCTCCTGCTGGTTGAATGGCAGCGATTCGGGCGTGGAGCGGTTCGGAGAGAGCTGCCATCGTCGGAGGGCGTCGAGAGGAAAGCAGCATGACGTTCGAGCGAGCGTGGGTGCTGATCTGGCTGGCCGTGCCGGCCGCTCTTGCGGCGTGGGACTGGCGGCGTGCCCGTAGCCGGGTGCGTCTGCTGTTGAAGCAGCTTTCCCTGGCGGCCATCGTGGTTGCTCTGGCGGGTCCGGCGCTTCCGGTGTGGGAGACCAGACTGGCGGTGGCCGTGCTGGCTGACACCTCGGCCAGCATTCCCGACCACGACCTGAAAAAGGCGTCGCAGGTGGCACAGCAGATCTGGGAGCGCCGGGGCCGGCACGTAGTGCGGATCGTACCGTTCGCCGGCGGGGCCCGCCCGCTGTTTCCTGCCGAGCGGCAGCCCGTGCTGAGCCTGCGCCCGACACCGGGACCGGCCGGCCGCCACACCGACATTGAAGCCGCGATCCTGGATACTGTTACCGGTCTGCCTGCCGGGCTGGTGCCGCGACTGGTGCTGGTGACCGACGGGCGGGAGAACGAAGGGTCCCTGTCCCGTGCGGCCTGGCTGGCCCGTGAACTGGGCATCCCGGTGGATACCTTGCCTTTGTCCGGCCGGAAGCGACCTCAACTCCGCATCGAAGCTGTCCGCTTCCCGGCCATGGCTTTCGCGGGCGAGCGGTTCGCCGTGGAGCTCACCGTTCGTTCTCCGAAAGATGCGGACGGCACGGTAACCCTTCGTGCAGAACAAAAAGAGTTGGGAACGAGGCCGGTTCACCTTTCGGAGGGCGTCAACCGGGTATCGGTCACCGCAAGCGTAAACCTGAGCGGGGCTTACGACATTATCGGGACTCTATCGGCGCGCGGGCTGGGCGATGTGCGATTCGCACAGGCGATCAGCATTCGCACGCCCCGGGTGCTCTACGTTTCCCGAGATCCCCCCGGCACGGGCGAGCACTTGCTGGGCGCGCTTCGCTCGGGCGGACTGACGGTGGAAGAGGCCGCCGGCGTCCCCGGGGCCGACCTGAGACGCTACCAGGTGATCATCCTGAACAACTGGGACTTCCAACGTATGGCCGTTCCTTTGAAGAAACGCCTGGAGGAGTTCGTCCGCCGGGGCGGCGGCCTACTGGTGATCGGAGGTGAGCGCAACGTATATCTGGAAGAGCGCCAGCGGGCGGACGACCCGTTGGAAAGAGCGATGCCGGCCCGCCTGGTACCGCCGCGCTCGCCCGAAGGCACTTGCGTCGTCCTGATCGTGGACAAGTCTTCCTCGATGGAAGGACGCAAGATCGAACTGGCGCGCCTGGCGGCCATCGGGGTGGTGGAGAACCTCCGTCCCCAGGACCGGGTGGGCGTGCTGATCTTCGACAACTCCTTCCAGTGGGCCGTGCCGATCCGGCGGGCTCAGAACCGAACACTGATCAAGCGTCTGATCGCCGGCATCATCCCGGACGGCGGCACGCAGATCGCGCCGGCGCTGGCCGAGGCCTACCGCCGGATCCTGCCGGTCAAAGCGACCTTCAAGCATATCGTCCTGCTCACCGACGGTATTTCAGAGGAGGGCGACAGCATCGCCTTGGCCAAGGAAGCCGCCGGCAACCGGGTGACGATTTCCACCGTGGGCCTAGGGCAGGACGTCAACCGCAGCTACCTGGAAAAGGTGGCGGGCCTCGCCAAGGGGCGGTCGTACTTCCTCTCGGACCCGTCGCAACTGGCGCAGATCCTTTTGCGGGACGTGATGGAACACACCGGAAAGACCGCGGTGGAGAAGCCGGTACACCCGGTGGTGACGGCGGACTCGCCGCTGCTCGCTGGGATTCCCGAGGAAGAATGGCCGCCGCTCAAGGGCTACGTGCGGTTCCAGGCCAAGCCGGGCGCCGAGACGGTGTTGCGGCTGGACGTCGCCGAGGAGGACCCGCTGCTGACTCGCTGGCAGTACGGGCTGGGGCGGGCGGCTGTTTTCGCGTCGGACGCCAAGAGCCGCTGGGCCGCCGATTGGGTGGATTGGGAGGGTTTCGACACCTTCTGGCTCAACCTGGTGCGGGACCTGCTGCCTCACGCCGCGCCGGGCCGCGTCTCGGTAAGCTTCGATCCCGCGGATCGGCGGCTGACCGTCGATTTCCGCCTCGCGCCGGGCGAAGAGGAACCGGGGGAGCTGCCGGAACTCTATGTGTTCGGGAAGGACGGGTTCCGGCGCCCTTTAGAAATGACGAAGGTGGCGCAAGGAGCGTGGCGGGGTTCGCTGGAGATCGGCGACCGCACCGGTCTATTCCGGGTCCGCCCCCTGGAAGAGACGCCGTTGTTTCCCGAGACCGGGATCTATCTGGAGGAAAAAGAGTTTAGCGACTACGGCTCAGACGAACGGCTGCTAAAGGCTGTCGCCACGTTTACGGGCGGCCGTTTCCGTCCATCGCCCGGGGAGGTCTTCGACGCCGGCGGGCGGGCCGTCCCCACTGAAATGCCGCTCTGGCCCTGGTTACTGGCGTCAGCCGTTCTGTTGAACTGGGGGGAACTGGTGCTGCGGAAGACGCGGGCGTGGCGCGGCGTCTAGCCCTGCCCGGAGCACTCCCGCCTGGAGGGCCGGTCCGGGCGGGGCGGGTACTCGGTTTCCGAATCTGGAGTGGCGCCGGAAGTTGATATACTCGCCGCTGATGAAGTACCGGCACAGAGTCCTGGCGTTGCTGTTCCTGCTGTCGATGATCACCTACATCGACCGTGTCTGCATCGGTTTCGCCGGTCCTCGGATGCAGGCCGATGTCGGCCTCACCCCGGAGCAGTACGGTCTGGTGTTGAGCGCCTTCGCCCTTGCTTACATGATCTTTGAGATTCCGAGCGGGGCTTGGGGTGACAAGGCGGGTCCGCGTAAGCTCCTTACCAGAATCGTGGTCTGGTGGAGCGTCTTCACCAGCCTGACGGGGGCGGCGAAGAACTACACCTGGCTGCTGATCACCCGCTTCCTTTTCGGAGCCGGGGAGGCAGGCGCATACCCGAACGCCTCCGGGGCGATTTCACGCTGGTTTCCGGCGGCCGAGCGCGGCCGCGCCCAGGGGATCGTCTGGATGGCGAGCCGCGTGGGCGGCGCTTTCACCCCCTTCCTCGTCGTACCGATCCAGGCGCACTACGGCTGGCGCTCGTCGTTCTACGTCTTCGGGATCCTGGGCCTCATCTGGGGGATTGTCTGGTTCACGTGGTTCCGCGACCACCCTTCAGAGAAGAAGGGGGTCAGCCAGGAAGAGCTCGACGAGATCGGCGCCGGTTCCAGCCCGCCGGCCCATGTGAAGCTGCCTTGGGGAACCGTCTTCCGCAGCAGCAACTTCTGGATCATCTTGCTCATGTATCACCTCTACTGCTACGGCGCCTTCTTTTTCCTGTCTTGGTATCCGACGTTCCTGGTAAAGGGCCGGGGCTTCGACGACGCCGAGTTGCTCTCCTACTCGTGGCTGCCGTTTGTGCTGGGAGCGATTGCCAACATGGGGGGAGGTTGGGTCAGCGACCGCCTGGTGACGCGCGTCGGTCTGAAGTGGGGCCGGCGCACCGTGGGCTTGATCGGACTCGGGACCTCCGCCACGTTCATCTTCGCCACGGCGCTGACTCACGACAAGCTGCTGAGCGTGATCTTCCTGGCCATCGGCTTTGCCGCCTCCGACTTCATGCTGCCGGTCGCCTGGGCGGTGTGCTTGGATGTGGGCAAGAAGTACGCGGGCACGGTGACCGGAGCGATGAACACCGCCGGCCAGCTTGGGTCGTTCACGGTCGCGGCGGCTTTCGGTTTCGTTGTCACGGCTTTCGGCGGCAACTACGACGCGCCGCTCTATCCCATGGCGGCGCTGATGGGCCTCAGCACATTGCTGTGGCTGAAAATCGACCCCACGCGGCCCCTGGTGCCGGGCGACGACTGAAACGGGCGTCGGGCATCGGCCGTAAGATTGAAGAGGAGGAGGGCGGTGTTCGAGATCCTCGAGCACACGGCGGATATCGGGTTCCGGGCATGGGGAGAAACGCCCCAACAGCTGTTCGCACACGCCGCTCTGGCGCTCGAGGAGATTGCCTGCGACATCAGCCGGGTGGAGCCGCGCCGGGCCTATCCCATCGCCGCCCGGGGTGAGGACTGGGAGAGCCTGCTGGTGGCGTGGCTGAACGAGGTGCTCTATTATCTCGACGGTCAAGGGGTGCTGATGAGCCGGTTCGACCTCGAGAAGGTTGAGCCGCCCGAGGTCTCAGGCGAGGGCTGGGGCGAGCCCCGCGACCCTGAGCGCCACCCCCCGAAACTGGTGGTGAAAGGCGTCACTTACCACCAGCTCAAAGTCGAGGAGAAGGACGGCCGGTGGACGGCCGAGGTTTTTCTGGACATCTGATCTGAGGGGCGGCCATGGACATCCGGATCGAATCGATCGACGGCTTGCGCCACCGCATCCCGCAGCACGGCAGGATGCGAACCGACGCCATCGTCTATGCCAGCAAGGAGCTGCTCGAGCAGATCCGGCGCGACCTGTCGTTGCAGCAGGCGGTGAACGTGGCCACGCTGCCGGGCATCGTCGGCCCGAGCCTGGCCATGCCCGACATCCATCAGGGCTACGGCTTCCCCATCGGCGGCGTGGCGGCCACGGACTGGAACGAGGGCGTCGTCTCCCCGGGCGGCGTGGGCTTCGACATCAACTGCGGCGTCCGGCTGGTCCGGACGAACCTCAGCCGGGACGAAGTCCATTCCCGCATCCGGGAGCTGGTGAACCAGGCGTTCCGGGACGTGCCCTGCGGCACCGGGGGCAAGGGGCGGTTGAAGCTGACCGAAAAGGAGTTGAACGAGGTGCTCGAGAAGGGCGCCCGCTGGCTGGTGGACCGCGGCTACAGCCCGCCGCGGGACGCCGAGTGCGCCGAGGAAGGCGGGTGTCTGGCGGAAGCCGATCCGGGGGCGGTTTCGGCCCGGGCCAAGGAGCGGGGCCGCCCGCAGCTCGGCACCCTGGGCAGCGGCAACCACTTCCTCGAGATCCAGTACGTGCAGCGCGTCCACTACCCCGAGGCCGCCAAGGCCATGGGCCTCGAAGAGGGGCAGGTGGTGGTGCTGATCCATTCCGGATCGCGGGGGCTCGGCCACCAGGTCTGTACCGACTTCCTCCAGCAGATGGGCGCGGCCATGAAGCGCTACGGCATCTCGCTGCCGGACCGCCAGTTGGCCTGCGTGCCGATCCAGTCGCCCGAAGGGCAGGCCTACCTCGGGGCCATGCGCGCCTCGGCGAATTTCGCCTGGGCGAACCGCACGGCGATCCTCTATTTCCTGAGGGACTCGTTCGAACGGGTCTTCGGCAAGTCGGCCGAACTGGTGACGATTTACGACGTCTGCCACAACATCGCCAAGCGCGAGCGCCATGTGGTGGACGGAAAAGAGCGGGACGTGCTGGTGCACCGCAAGGGCGCCACCCGGGCGTTCCCGCCGGGCCATCCCGAGATTCCGGAGGTTTACCGGTCTATTGGGCAGCCGGTGCTGATCCCGGGCAGCATGGGTACCGCTTCCTGGGTTCTGTGCGGAACCGAGGGGGCGATGCGGGAGACCTTCGGCAGCGTCTGCCACGGAGCCGGCCGCCTGATGAGCCGGACGGCGGCGAAGAAGGGCCGCAACGCCAAGGAAGTGGAGCGCGGCCTGGAGAAGCGCGGCGTCATCGTCCGCAGCGAGACGAAGAACGGCATCCTCGAAGAAGTGCCGGAAGCCTACAAGGACGTGGACGAGGTGATCGAGGTGGTCGAGCAAGCGGGCCTGGCCCGCAAGGTGGCCCGGCTCCGGCCCATGGGCGTGATCAAGGGCTGACCGCGGAGTCTACTGGCTGGGCCGGACTCGCTTTGGCATTTCCACGGCTTCCGGCTTCCCCCTCAACTCTACGGCTTCCGCCATGCCGGCGAGCGAAAGCGTGCGGTAGAGCTGCTCGATCCGGTCCTCGAGCTGCGCGACCCGCTCTTGTAGCGTCTTGATCCGGCCCTCCACCGCCGCCGGGTCGATCTTCGGGGCGGAAATCACTTGCAGAACGGCGTTGCGGGCGAACTCGGACATGCTCCGGGCCCCCGCTTCCCGGAATGCCGCCCGCAACTTTTCATACTCGCCTTCACTCAGCCGGAAGTTCACCAGCCGGTCTCGTGGATTGACTACGCTCATCGTCTGGTTCCTCCACAGCGGCCGCCGTGGGCTGCCCCGCCCGGAGCC